>Ga0268356_10310_pt1 | contig 136660 bp, 154 predicted proteins | sample BioMet10_FD_194415 | JGI IMG/M metagenome (GOLD analysis project Ga0268356, IMG submission 194415) | Sewage microbial communities from Oakland, California, United States - Biofuel 10 (PacBio Assembly) | ecosystem: Engineered > Wastewater > Sewage > Unclassified | place: USA: California...
ATCCGGGCAAACTCCCCGGCATGGGGGGTGTATACGGTCTCCCCGGCTGCCTTCGGGAGAGGGAACCGTAGGGCGTCGGCATCGAAGACCGCCTTTTTGCAGTGCGGGGCGAGGGCACAGACAACCTTATGGCTTTCCGTCCCGAGCCCGTTCCCGCAGACAACCGCATCCGCTTTTTCTGCAAGCGCAATGAGCCGCTCTGTGTGTTCCTCTCCGATCCGGTCGCCTTCAAGGCGCTCGTAGATAAGGTCTGGCACCGGTTCGAAGACCGGCGATGCGATCCTGACGATATCCGCCCCGGCCCGGAGCGCCCCGAGGCCGGCGAGGTACGGTGCGCCCTGGTACGGCCCGCCGCCGATGACAAGCACTGTACCACCGTCTCCCTTGTGCCGGGTCCTTTCCCGGGAGGGGATCAGGGTGAGGTCCCCGGGCCCGGTGCAGATCTCCGCCTCGATGGGGATGCCGATATCGATGAGCTCCGATCCCTGTACCTTGGGGCGGTGGAATGCGCAGATACGGTCGGCCCGCATTCCCGGGGAGGGAATGTCGGCTGCTACAATCTTTGCCTGCGATGCATTCGCCATCGCGATACAGGTTGCGAGGGGTTCCCTTGGTGCCCCCGGAGAGCCCGGTCCCGAGCAGGGCATCGACGATCACATCGGCCTTCCCAAAGAGCGGGCCAAGGGTGCGCAGGTCGTCGGTCGAAACAAATGGCTGAAGCGCGACCCGGGCGCCCATAAGGGCTTCGAGCTGTAGGGTGCAGGACGAGCTGCGATCACCGTGATCGAGATAGCAGACCGTGGTATCCACCCCCCGCTGGAGGTACCGGGCCGCCGCCATGCCGTCGCCCCCGTTGTTCCCCCGGCCGCACAAAACAAGCACGGTTCTGGGACTGTATGCGAGCACAGATCCGGCAAGCGCCCTGCCTGCGCTCTCCATGAGCTGGAGCCCGGAGACACCGAGCGCCTGTGCATTTGCATCGATCGCACGCATCCGTTCAGGGGTGACAAGCCCTGTCTCGGCAAACTCCTCCGCACATACTGTCAGGTCGGGCCGCATGATGCCACACTTCATCAATTAAGACCTCCATAGTAAATAGACAATGGGTTTTTCTGATGATGTGAAGGCAGCAGCCGAGCAGATCGCGGCTGCGCACGAGATAACCATCATCTCACACATCGATGCAGACGGTATCTCCTGCGAGGCGATCCTCTCGCAGGCGATTGCTCCGGCAGGGCATTCCCGTCAGGTCCGTTTTTGTCCGCCAGCTCGAACCGCTCACCATGCCGCAGGTGCCGGACGACGATTCCTTCAAGATCTTCTCCGATCTCGGCGCCGGCCAGCAGAACCTCCTTGCGGCAAAGGGGTTGAAGGAAAAAGATGCCCTGATAGTTGACCACCACGTCAGCCAGCCCGGCGAGATCGCGTACCAGCAGGTCAACTGCCTGCCCTACGGGTACGAGAAGATGAGCGCTGCCGGGGTCTCCTATCTCATCGCAAAAGAGCTCGACGATGCAAATATCGACCTTGCAAAGATCGCGGTGATCGGGAACGTCGGGGACATGATGGCCCGGGAGACCTGCGGGCTCATCGGCCCGGCACGGGAGCTTATCGTTGAGGACGGGATCCGGCACAAGTCGGTGAAGGTCTGCAAAAAAGACCTCAACTGCTACGGCACCGCCACCCGCCCGGTCTACCTCTCGCTTGCCTATAACGACGACCCGTTCGTGAAGGGGATCAGCAACAACCCCGAAGGGGCAAAGCAGTTTTTGAAGAAACTCGGGATCCGTCAGCAGACCCCGGACGGGCGCTGGTACGTCTGGGAGGAACTCCCGGACGACGACCGGCGTACGATCATCTCGGCGCTCGCCGAGCAGCTGATCGCAAACGGCGAGAGCGTGGACCGGCTCCTTGCGGAGACCTACCGGTTCCCTGACGAAATCCCACGGACGCCACTCCGGAACGCCCAGGAATATGCAACGGTCCTCAATGCCTGCGGCCGGTGGACCAAGCCCGCAGTAGGGAGCGCGATCCTCCGGGGTGACCGGGGGCAGGCCTACCGCGAGGCGGAGCACATGCTCGGGAACCACCGGGCAATCATCCGCAACCTGCTCGAAGTATATCATCGAGAACCGGCGTTGCCGAACTCGAAAACGTCCAGTACATCGATGTCGGGGGGAAGTACCCGGACACCATTGTCGGGATCGGGGCGGGGATGGCACTGTCCAAGCTCAACGCCAGTAAACCCATCCTCATCCTCTGCGAGGTGCCCGAGGACAAGAACCTCTTAAAAGTCTCGATGAGGACCACAGAACGGGTGATTGCCCGGGGCGTCGACCTCCAGCAGGCAGTAAGCGAGGCATCGGCAGAGTACGGCGGCAGCGGCGGGGGCCACAAGATAGCAGCCGGAGCATTTATCCCGAAAACCGCAGAACAGGAGTTTGTCAACCGTGTCAACAGGATACTCGGAGAACAGTTCGCTCGCACGGGTGCAGGCAATAGCTGATTACCAGTTCGGGAGCGGATGCGGCACTGCGCTCTTCCCTGAGGGCTGCGAATTCCTGCTCTCGACAACGGGAAGAATCCGCCAGATCCTCTATCAGGGCATCCGCCTTGCAACCGTTCGCGCCTCGGACGGCCGGCTCACGCTCGGGATCGAAGGGGCAAAGAGGCTCATTGCCGCCATTCCCACGCCCGGCTACCGGGTTGTGATCCGCGAGGATGTTGCGGAGTTTGTCGAACAGGGCAAGAACGCGTTTGCAAAGCACGTGGTCGCTGCCGACCAAGAGATCCGCGCGGGAGACGAGGTGCTCGTGGTTGCAGAAGGAGACCGGCTCATTGCCTGTGGATTAGCGCTCCTTTCGGGTTCGGAAATGCTTGCATTTAATTACGGTGGAGCCGTAAGAGTACGGCAGGGGAGTGCAAAGAATGCTTCCGGGAAATATCAATCCGCGCCAGATGAAGGCGATGATGAAGAAGCTCGGCATGCAGGTCGAGCAGATTGAAGACGTCCAGAGTATTGTGATAAAGACCCCGAAGGGGAACTGGGTTTTCGATGGCGCCGAAGTAACGGCAATGACCATGCAGGGCGTTACGACTTACCAGGTCACGGGAAATCCCCGCTTTGAGGAAGCGGCAGTAGAGATCCCCGATGAGGATGTGACCATGGTCGCCGAGCAGGCACAGGTCACAAAAGAGAAGGCAAAGGAAGCGCTTGTTGCCACAAAAGGCGACATTGCCGAAGCGATTGTAAAACTGTCCTCTCCATGATCGAGACCGGGGACCGGGTCCTTTTAGTCGGCGCAGGCCGGGAATTTTTTGTCCGCGCCGGCCCGGGGAAACTCTCGACCGACAAAGGCCAGCTCGACCTTGAGCCTCTTGTCGGGGCAACACCGGGCGACGTTTTTACCACCCATATGGGGCAGGAGTTCGTGCTCCGGCTCCCGCGGCCCCCCGACTTTTTCGTGCACGGCAAGCGCTCGGGAGCCCCGATGCTCCCGAAAGACATCGGCCTTGTGATCGCCTTTACCGGCATGAACAAGAACGACGAGGTGCTCGACGCGGGGACGGGGAGCGGGGTTGCCGCCATTTACTTTGGCGGGATTGCGGCGCACGTGAAGACCTACGAGGTCCGGCCCGATTTCTCGGCGCTGGCGGCAAAGAACATCAAAGAGGCAAAACTCGACAATGTGGAAGCCGTTGCCGCCGATGTGCTCACCGCGGAGGGCACCTATGACGTGATCCACCTCGACCTGCAGATCGAGACGGCACACGTGGAGTTTGCCTACAACCACCTCCGGGCCGGGGGATATATGGCCTGTTACACGCCATTTTTGGAACAGATGGCGATCGTGGTCGATGCAGCGCAGGCCCGGTTCCCCGAGGTCCACACTCACGAGCTCATCGAACGGGAGATGACCCGGTCAAAGCGGGGGACCCGGCCGTCTACGAGCGTGAGCCACTCGGGGTACATCACGATAGCGAGGAAGTAATTTCATTCTTTTTTTAGACAAACATTGCGATGTCTGCCGCCGACATAAAAGGGCGCCCCGCGGCGGCTTCAATTCCCTAACATGCACCAAGGTAATCTGCCCCGCCGTGCCCCGTGAGGGGCCCTGAGGCGGGGTGACATCGCATTGGGATGTTCTACAATAAATCCCCATTTTCGTAAACAAACAACCATTTAACCCCCCGCCTTCATACCCCAACACATGCCAGCGCAGGCGCACATCCACATCATTACCACCGGTGACAAGCTTCCCTCCACATACACCGCATCGTTTCGGGACTATCCCGATATCACCCTAATATACGTCTTCACCGACAACACCGTTTATTACAAGCATACCGATCCCGAGATCGAAAAGCCCCGGTTTGCCATCCGGAACGCAGTCTCCACCGTAAAGGACACTTCCACCTCCATCGGCATATCGTTCACAAACGAAGTGATCTCCGCTCCGGTATACTCCTCAGTCAGCGATGCCCTCACCCGGATCCACCGGGAACACCCGGGGGCTCGCTATACCTTCGATCTCTCCGGCGGCTCAAAAGCCCTCTCTCTGGCGCTCCTCGCCCTTGCCCCGTGGGTGAACGGGGAGGTCCGGGCAGCATTCGATGAAAAAGTCCTGATTCCCGTCCCGCTGCCGGCCTCGTCATCCGCATCCCTTCTTGCAAACCCCAATTACCAGACCATCCTTGCGCTGCTGATCCGACACGGCAAAAACGAGAAGAAGACAACAGCCCGGATTCCCGTGTCGCGTCAGTACCTCTACGATCAGCTCTGGCCGCTTTATGTGATGGTTCGGGCAAAGAAGAACTCCCCTACGGCAAACTATACGAAAGGGAGGAAGGCGGCGGACGAACTGACGCAGGGGACGTTTTCCGGGTTCATGGCCGCTCTTGTGGATACTGGGCTTGCTGAAGAGATCCACCCTGGGGAAGGCAGAAGGGAAAAATCCTATCGGATCACGGAAAAAGGGGAACTGGCGTTCCGTTTCGGATCCGATCCTGCCACCAGCACGCTGGTCAAAACCGTGCTGGAATCGCTGTGATAGATACGTAGTCTCAGAAAAAATCCGGCAAAAATATTTTCGCGCCGGAAAAGACCTGTTAGTTAGTGAGCCAACAGTTGGATAATTATCCAACTGTTGGATGTACAACTAACTAGGAATTTCCCACTACGGCGTAACTTTTCCGGCCGATCCGGATTTTTTCAAAAACGATCGATCGGCCGTGCCGACAAAAAATTTTCGCGGCCAAAAAAGATCCGGATTTTTTCTTTTCGATCAGAAAAAAGTACCGACCCGCTTGGAAAAATCCTGCACCCGGTTTTCCAACTTCTTTGCGCTTTATACCGCGTCCGGAACCATCCATGATCAGTGCATGTGGAAGGAATGAACCATGACAGCAGCAACAACCGCAACCAAAAATGTCACGCAGGCAATGCAGAAGATCCCCCTGTCTATCAATGTTGCAGGAATCCTGCTCCTTGTCGCGGTCACGGTCTGGTGCGGGCCCGGTCACCTCGGCTCTCCTGTAAGGCAGGACCAAAAAAGAAAGGAAACAGGAAGGGTTTAGAGGAACGTGAGCGGGTTGAGCTCCGCCGAGGGACTGGCATGCCTCTTGATCCTTTTTATCAGCGACAGTTCGGCAGTAAGGCCGAGCTCCTTTGCATAGGTTTCGGCTAGGGCGAGCTTATCCGAGGTATCCGCGAACTTATCCGGATAGAGGTCTGCCATGGCAAGATAGAGCAGCGATTCGGAAATGAAGCACTGCGCCATCCCCCACTTCGAACCGATCTGACAGTAGATGGAAAATGCATTACTGTACTTTGCATCGATATCCTTTGGCAGCGGCCGGCCGAACTTCTGGCAGGCGATCCGGGCAAGCTCGCACTCCCCCACGAGCGCATGGGCGAAGCGGCTGATGCTGCGGATGCGCTGCGCTGCCGCCTTTGCCTCCTCGTACAGGCCGGCGGCCCGGGCAAGGTAGGGGTCGGCTGCGGCTGCATCAGGGGCAGCAATGCATACGCCCGCATCAGCTCTGCAAGCTCCGGGATCAGGCGCACCCTGCCCCAGAACATGCCGTCCTCGTAGACTGCCTCTGCCGCCACGTAACTCTCGCGGGCTTTGTCGTATTCGCCGGTGAGCCGGAAGAGCGTCCCGGTCCTCCGCCAGATATCCGCCCGGATCTCCTCGGTATCCCGGGTCATGGCGGGAAGGGTCGGCCTCGGCAGCCTTCTTTGCGGCAAGCGTGAGCCGGGCCGGGGCAAGTGCAGGAGCTGTTGCGCCGCAGATCAGTTCCACCTCGGCAGCGCCGAGCAGGTTCTTTGCCTGCGCAAACAGCGGGGCCACAGATCTCCTTGCATCGGCAAGGAACGCGTCCTTTGCACCGGCAAGATCGTTTTTGTGGAGAAGGACGCTTCCCTTCGAGATCCGGGCGGCGGACAGGATCGCATCCGGGTCGAGGTTCTGCGTGCGGGCAAGGCCGACGCCGTGCTCGAACGTTGCCGCGGATGCATCGTACAGGTCGAGCACCTGGAAAAACTGCGCATACCAGAAGAAGAACCGGGCCTCGTGTTCCTTAGGTGGTGCGGTTGCCACGAACCGGAGAAAGTCCCGGGCGAGAGACCCGTCGATATCGCTTGCCGGCACTTTCCCGGTAAAGATATCCGCATAGATCCCTTCGAGGTAGTCGCCAATCGCTCCCGGGTTCCCGAGCAGCGAGGAGAACGTGCCGTACGCCTCTTCGACCGCGTGGCTCCGTTCCGTGCGTTCGCCGATGGCCGAGATCACCCGGGGCTGGACATTTTCGGGTTTTCCTTCCCCGGCGCTGCGCGAGAATCTCGCCAAGGAGGATCTTAAGGATCAAGGAGACCGCCTGCCGGGTTCTCCCGGCAGCGGACAAGGAATGTACCGGTTAAAGAGCCACGATCCGGCGGATGAAATAGTAGGGGTTGGTACGCTCGTTTCCCGCCCGTGCCACGATCCCGAGGCCGATGAGGACTTCGAGACGTTTCCGGAGCGCAGATTCGGAGATTGCATGCTCCTTTTTCCCGTCATCCTGCCCGGTATCGTTGACCCGAACGAGGATCCGGGGGATCTTCTGCGGGCCGTCGTACAGGGCAAGCAGGGTCCCGCGTCCCGCTGCCGAGAGTCCGGGCTCTTCTGCAACAATTTTTCCAAAGGTCTCCCGGTCCGGGTACATGGTTACTCCAAGGATGGTGCGACAGGAAGTAAAAAGATTCGGATATCTTCCCGGGCATCCCGGACCCGTGGAAAAAACAGCACTCTTTTTTTCCATCTTCGGGCCCCTTATATCGCCCCCTCCCCAATCTCATGATCAGGCCAGGAAAACTCCTGGACACAAACAATAGCCAGCAGGGACAAGAAACGTCCTCACAGGAATCCATCGGACAGGCCCTTTACAGGAAACAAAAGGGCACTGCCGGTTTCACCACAACGAACGACAGACAGGACCGGCCAGAAACCACCCTGAAACGGCCGGTCCTTATTGTCAATCCAGTCACCTCATCATACAGCGGTCCTTTTTGGCAGGAAGGACCGGCGGTTACGGAACGGGGAGAGATGGCAAGGATAAACACACCCTCTCATATCAGGATCAGGCCTCCTCCAATCCACCCCCATACCCCAGGAAAAACGGCTCCCCGTTCCCACGACCGGGCTGCATCTTTTCTAAAAAACCTTCACGGAACCAGTGAAAGATAGGTACATTAGGTTTTAGCGGCATACCTATCTCCAGCATACGCTTCGGGAGGGCTTGTAACGCACCACATCATATCCATCGGGGATTTTGACCGCAGCGCGATCGATCGGCTGCTGGACCATGCGGTACAGATCGGGAAGAACAAGTACGATAAAAACGCCCTTAACGGCAAAATCCTTGCCGTCCTCTTTTTTGAACCAAGTACCAGGACGAGGATGTCCTTTGAATCCGCAATGGCACGCCTCGGCGGTTCGTCCATATCGGTGAGCAGTGTCGAGGCATGCTCGATGGCAAAGGGCGAGACCCTGGCAGACACGGTCCGGGTGGTGAGCGGGTACGCAGACGCCATCGTGATCCGCCACCCCAAAGAGGGCGCTGCCCGTCTTGCCGCAGAGTTTGCCACGGTGCCGGTGATAAACGCAGGGGACGGCGCCGGCCAGCACCCTTCGCAGACGCTCCTTGACCTGTACACGATCCGTCAGTCGATGAAGATCGACGGGATCGATGTGGCGCTCGTCGGCGACCTGCGCTACGGGAGGACCGCCCACTCGCTTGCATCCGCACTCTCCCTCTACGGCGTCAGGCTCCACACGGTCTCTCCCCCGGGCCTCGAACTCCCGCCGGGTCTCGTGACCTACCTGACCGGGAAAGGGATGGAGATCGTTGTGCACGAAACCCTCGAAGAGGTGGTAAACGACCTCGACGTCCTGTACGTGACCCGGGTCCAGCGCGAACGCTTCCCCGACCCGGCCTCGTACTTCAACGTGGCCTCCAGCTACCGGATCACCCCCGAACTGCTCGCGGGAGCAAAGAAGAACTTAATCGTCCTGCACCCGCTCCCCCGGGTAGACGAGATCGACCCGAGGCTCGATGTAACACCCCATGCAAAATACTTCGAACAGTCGAAGAACGGGGTGCCGGTGAGAATGGCGATGCTCCTGGACGTGATGCAATGAAGCACATCGCAGCAACGACCGAGGCCGGGGAAGACGTAGGAGAGGGCCTCCTGATCCGGCGGATCAAAAACGGCACCGTGATCGACCACATCGACGCCGGGGAGGCATTAAACGTAGTAAAGATTCTCGGGATCGCAGGGACAACGCAGGAGTCTCTTTCGATTGCCACCAATGTCCCGAGCAAGAACAAAGGGAAAAAGGACATTGTCAAGATCTCCAACCGGGAACTCTCGAAAGAGGAGGTAGACCGGATCGCACTCATCTCCCCGAACGCAACGATCAATATCGTACGGAACTTCAAGGTCTGCGAGAAAGAGGGAGTCGAAGTCCCGACCATGATTGTCGGGAGCGTAAGGTGCCCGAACCCCGGCTGTATCACCCGGACAAACGAGCCGATCAAGAGCAGGTTTGCCGTGCTCCCGAACGGCAAGGGCCTGCGCTGCCTCTACTGCGACTCGGTGATAACAAAAGACATCACCAGTTACATTATCTGATTTTTATTCCCTGAATTTCGGGAGTATTTTTTTCTATCGCCAAAAGGGAATTTCCCAAAGGTATTATTTCTGCTCCGGGGGATGCATCAGGTGCCCGTGGGAATCGATCTCCCCGCGCCAGATACGGGTAGAGGAGATCCAGCGACCGTCTTCCGCGAGAACGCAGGTGATCTGGTGGATATCCACCTTGCGCAGCTTCTTCTCCCGGCGCATCCTGTTGATCTCGACAGCGACGGGAAGGGTCTCTTCGGAGACAACGATAGCATCGAAGTCCGCGTCAAGCGCCGACCGAACCGGTCGCTTAAGGGTTCGAGCTCCCAGCGGGTTGCGTACTTCTTTTCCGGGGCAACGGCGACTACACCTTCGGCGATAAACCGCTCCAGGTCGGCTTTCCGCTCGGCAAACGGGTGGATCGGGTGGATCTTGCGGCTCGCAAAGGCATCGGTTGTGAGCCCGATCACGACTTCGCCGTCGGGCCCCGCAAGCGCGAACGAGCGGGTCAAAAGGCGCTTGTGGCCGTCGTGCAGCGGGTCGAACGTGCCCCCTACCATAACCTTCATACTCTCTGTACCTTAAGTTCCTATGGTATTATGGGTATGGATGGGAAGATTGCAGGGACACCGCTCTGGTGCGCCCCCAATGCAACCGTTGTCGGGAAGGTTACCGTGGGATCCGACGTTGGGATCTGGTTCGGGGCCGTGATCCGGGCCGACAAGGACCGTATTACTATCGGCGACCGCTCGAATATCCAGGATAACTGCGTTGTCCACACGAGCGCCGGGTTCCCGACCACGCTCGGGTGCGATGTCTCCGTAGGCCACGGGGCGATCCTCCACGGCTGCACGATCAAGGACCGGGTGCTTGTCGGCATGGGGTGCGATTGTTCTCAATGGCGCTGTCGTGGGCGAGGATTCCCTGATCGGCGCCGGTGCAGTCGTCACCGAGGGCATGCAGGTCCCGCCCGGCTCGGTCGTACTCGGCGTCCCGGGTAAGGCGATCAAACAGACAACGCCGGCCCAGCGCGAACATATCAGAGAGAACGCAGCATCCTACGTGAAGCTCGCCGGGGAATATGCCCATGAGTGAGGTCGTTGTCATCGGCGGCGGCGTTGCCGGGATCCAGGCAGCGCTCGACCTCGCAAACCACGGGGTCACCGTACACCTCGTGGAACGCGAGCCGACCATCGGCGGCCACATGGCCCAGCTCGACAAGACGTTCCCGACAAACGACTGCTCGATGTGCATCCTCTCCCCGAAGATGGTGGACGTCCAGAGGCACCCAAACATCCGCATCCACACCCTTTCCGAGGTAAAAAGTGTCGCGGGAACACCCGGGCACTTTGCCGTCACCATCCTCCGGCACCCCCGCTATATCGACATGGACGCCTGCACCGGCTGCGGGGACTGCATACAGATCTGCCCGGTTGAGGTCTACAGCCGGTTCGACGCCGGCGTCGGTGTCCGGAAGGCCATCTACAAGCCCCACCCGCAGGCGGTCCCCGACCGGGTGGTAAAGGACAAGGAGCACTGCATCGAGTGCGGGCTCTGCTACGACGCCTGCGGCCCGCAGGCAATCCTCCACGATGAAGCGGAGACCGAGATGACCGTTGAGGCAGCGGCGATCATCGTTGCCACCGGCTACGACGTCTTCGATGCAAAAAAGAAGCCGGTCTTCGGGTACCTCAGGAACCCCGATGTCATCACCAGCCTCGAACTCGAACGGATGATCAATGCAAGCGGCCCGACCGGGGGGCAGGTTCGGCGCCTGAGCACCGGCAAAGAGCCAAAAAGCATCATCTTTATCCAGTGCGTCGGTTCCCGGGACATGCCCTTAAACCGTCCCTACTGCTCCTGTGTCTGCTGCATGCAGGCGATCAAAAACGCGATGCTCATAAAAGAGAAGCACCCCGAGATCGAGGTCACGATCTTCTATATGGACGTCAGGGCCTACGGGAAAGGTTACGAGGAGTACTACGAACGGGCAAAATCCGTTGGAGTGAAGTTCCTGCGGGGAATGCCCCCCGAGGTGCAGGCTGACGGGCGCGGCATGCGGTTCGTGGTCGAGAACACCGAAACCGGCGAGGTGCAGACCCTCCGCCCGGAGCTCGTGGTGCTTTCAGTGGGGATCGAACCGACAACCGCAACCGCCGCCCTCGCGGAAAAACTGGGCATAACGCTCGAAGAGACCGGGTTTCTCCGGTCGGCCAACGACGCGCTCGATACCGTGGGCACGGTCCGGCCCGGCATCTACATTGCCGGGACAGCTGTCGCCCCAAAGGACATCCCCGACAGCGTAACTTCGGGAGAATCCGCTGCCATGCGGGCTTTTGCCGATACGAGGAAACCCACAGCACGGGCGCGGTCGAAATGAAGGAGATCCAGACCCTCTGGTGGGACGATGAGCTCGGCGGCCTCCGGTTCATCGACCAGACCCTGCTCCCGGAGAAATACGCAATCGTCCGCTGCACCGGTGTGGACCGTCTCGTTACCGCGATAAAGCGGCTCGAAGTCCGGGGGGCGCCAGCGCTCGGTGTTGCCGGGGGGTACGGCGTTGCCCTTGCCGCGGCAAACTGCCCGGAATCGTCCTACCCTGCGTTTGTAAAAAAGGTCACCCGGGACGCCCTGATGATCCGGGAGAGCCGGCCTACCGCAGTAAACCTGAGCTGGGGCGTTGACCGGGTGCTCGCCCGGGTGCAGGCCGCCCCCGGCGTCCCGGATGCAAAGGCTGCAGCACTTGCCGAAGCAAAAGCAATCGCTGCCGAAGACACCCGGTGCTGCCATGCCATCGGCAGTTTTGGGGCAGATCTCCTGCCGGACGAGTGCACCGTGCTCACCCACTGCAATGCCGGGGCGCTCGCCTGTTCTACGTGGGGGACGGCTCTCGGCGTAATCCGCTCGGCCGTTGCCGCAGGAAAAACCGTAAAAGTGATCGCCTGCGAGACCCGGCCGCTCCTCCAGGGCGCCCGGCTCACCGCGTGGGAACTCGCCCGGGACGGGATCGACGTTACGGTCGTCACCGACTCGATGGCGGCCCATATCATGCGGACCGGCAAAATCGACGCCGTGATTGTCGGCGCCGACCGGATCACAAAGGACGCAGTCTTCAACAAGATCGGCACCTATATGCACGCTGTCTGCGCACACTATCACGGCATTCCCTTCTACGTCGCCGCCCCGATCTCGACTTTCGACGCGATGCGGCTGGAAAAGGACGTCGTTATCGAGGAACGGGGCCGCGAGGAGATCGCTCTTGTCGGGAACCGCACGCTGCTCCCCGATGGCGTTCCGGTCAGGAATTTTGCCTTCGATGCAACACCGATGGACCTCGTGCGGGCGATCGTCACCGAACAGGGTGTGGTCGTCCCGCCGTTTGACATAAACGAGCTCGTCGCGCGAAGCACGACATACTAACTAACACACCTTCGGACCGGTATTATCCATGGAACTCGACCTGACAACCTGGCACAGTCTTGTTTTTATTGTCGGAGAAGCAGCCATCCTCATCTTTCTCGGGGCGCTCCTTGTCTCCTTTATCCTTGTCGTCATCTCGCTCTACTCAATAAAAAAAGGCAAGCTCTACTTCCCGCGGTTAATCCGGGCCGGCATGGTGCTCCTCGAAGGCAACATGAAGGCATTCTTCCGGCTCCTCGGCATCGAGGACCGGGACATGCTCACGTTCATCATCAAGATCCACAATACGATGAACGCCGCTGCCTTCTCCGAAATCCCCCTTGCCGACCGTGCAGTCTTTTTCCCCCAGTGCCTGCGCTCCGCAAAGTGCCCGGCGCACCTGACTCCCGAGGGGCTCAAGTGCATTGACTGCGGGCAGTGCACGGTGGGGCAGGCGAGGATTCTCTTAGAAAAGCTGGGATACCGGGTCTTTGTCATCCCCGGCTCGTCGTTTATCAAGAGGATGGTAAAAAAATACAAGCCGAAGGCGATCATCGGCGTCGGCTGCCTGACCGAGGTAAAAGAGGGTATCGATATGGCCGACAAGATCGGCCTTGTGGCAATGGGCGTCGTGACGTTAAAAGAAGGGTGCGTGGAGACGCTCGTGAGCTGGCAGGACGTGTACGAAGTCGCTGTCCTCGGCCTTGACCCTGCGTCAGTTCCCGAGGACCTTCATCGTCTTGCCGATTAACTTCCCGCTTTTTATCCTGCCGTGGACAGTGATTGTACCCCCGCTTTCAACGTCCCCTACGTGGACATCGGGCCGGATCATAACGTTTCCCCCGGCGTTTACCGAATAGACCGCACAGTGGTCGAGCAGGGTGACATCGCCGGCTGCGACAAGCGGGCCTTTTACCCGGCAGTGGCTCCCGATGATTGCGCTTCCGCATTCAATATCGAGGGCAACGCTCGATTTTGCGCCCAGTTCGAGCCGGCCGAAAACGACAAGCCGTCCCCAGAAATGGGTCCGGGGAGGCACGATAAAATCGCCGTCGATTTTGACATTTCCCTCGTAATATGCCCCTTTCGGTGCGTAATACGTACTGCCGTTCCGGATGACGCCTGCCATAATTCCTAAAATAGATGAGACATGGCTATGGCGATAAACTTTCTTGTGGATCGATCCTTTTAGAGAAGGATTGCCGAGAGGGTGAATACCACGAGGGAGGCAAACATCCCGTACTTGAGGAGCGTTGTTGCTCCCGTGGCTTTGAGGGCGGCAGGATCGCTGCAGGGAAGCGCACGGGCTGCTGCTGCAAGGATGACGAGGTCGACGATGGCAATCCCGGGAAGGTACCACAGGCCCCACCAAGAGTACGGGATGGCGCTTGCCGCAACCGCAGTAACGGCAAAGACAAACGAGAGCATTGCGGATTTTTTCACCCCGATCCGGATCGGCAGGGTGTCCGCTCCCCCTGCACGGTCGCCTTCGATATCCTCGGCATCTTTTAAGATCTCCCGGGAGAGCATGGCAAGGAAGGTGATGACGGCGAGCGGGAGCATGTGGCAAAAGCCGGTCCAGCCTGCAAACGCCCCGCCGAATAAAAAGATGCTCGCAGAGAGGTAGGAGACCGCAGCGTTCCCGAAGAACGGTGTACTCTTGAGCCACGCTGCGTACAGGACAAGGAGGGCGGAGTTCGCGACCGCTATTGCAAGACAGAGCGGGGTGGTAGCAATGCTGATGACGATACCCAGCACAAACAGGACGACCGCGTACGCGAGGGCTGCATCCCGGGTGACTGCTCCCGACGGGATGGGGCGGTCGGGGCGGTTGATTTTGTCGATCTCCGCATCGTAATAGTCGTTGATGACATTTCCCGCAGCGGTCACCAGCATGACGACGACCATGAGCAGGATGACACTAAAAACAAGCGTGCCGGTGGCGATGAGGTAAGCAACGATGGCGGCAAGGCCGGCAACAACCGAGTTTGCCGGGCGGATGATCGAGAGAAAACCTGCTGGCCGCATGTACCGGAGTACCTATCAAACCCGTCTCTTATTAACCTCGCGGCACGTTTGAGGCCGATACCGGCAGGTGCCGGCCCGACGCCGGATAGTGTGGTAAAAAAGATTACGTGAAAATTGCCGGGTTCAGGGACCAGGCTGTAGTGAAACTTACCGGGCTCTCCGATTTAAAGGGTTCTGAAGTTATGAAAACCTCAAGGGTTGCACCCTGCGAAAGGGCGGCATATTCCTTGTCTGAATCTATCACTACATAATCACGGGCGGTATTTGAATCGCCATTCGTGAGCGGGACAGATTCTGCACCAGAGCCGCCATGCGATATCCCAACACCACCGAAAGAGCTCCCGTCGGCGCCAATGATCCGGCTGTACCAACGGAGCTGGACCGGGTCTTTCCCGACGTTTTTAGCGTTGATGTAGATATCGACAGTGCGGGCGCCGGAATCGGACTTGTCGACGGAGATCTGTTCGATGGACGCATTGACCGCGTACGTCCCGTTTGTCAGCATCACGATCTCTCTCTGGCCGGGAAGGTTTCCTCCCACCGTGGCTGCAGGTGCTGTTGAGGATACCGTCGGAGTTTCGGTCGTACTCGCAGAAGAGGTCGACGTACAACCTGCTGCAAGAATCAGGGAGAAAGCAAGGACTGTAAGGATTGCTACTATACCTAGTTTCATGGTTCTTCTCCGTTCTTGTTTTTTAATAATCGTAGATCTTTGTACGGCAGGCCATAAAAAAAGTACAGGTAAACCCTGCATAGACGAACCGGACAAAAAACGGGGACACAACGGGCGAGGGGGGATTTGAACCCCCGACCATTAGCTTAGGAGGCTAACGCTCTATCCGGACTAAGCCACTCGCCCGCTCTCTTACCAATTGAGGGGGAATATGTATAAGTTTTGCGCGCTCGAATCTCTCACCCGCAATGGATCTTACCGAGGCAACGGAAGGAAAGACGACATTTTTTGTTCCGGTCCAGGATGCCGACGGGCAGTTCCCGCCGGGAACTGCACCGATCTTCTTCAACCGCCGTATGGAGATCAACCGGGACGCAACGATCCTCCTTCTCTCCCTTCTCAAGCCCTCGGACTACGTGGACGCCATGGGGGCAACCGGTGTCCGGGGGCTCCGGGTGGCAAACGAGACCGGGGGTCCCGGTCACCATCAACGACAAGGACCCGGAGGCGATCCCGCTGATACAGGAGAACGTTGCCCGGCTCGGTCTTCCCGTGAACGTCACCTGCCGGGATGCCTGCTCGCTTCTCTTCGATCAGTCATTCGACGCAGTGGACCTCGACCCGTACGGATCGCCGGCACCGTTTACCGATGCCGGGATACGGGGCTGCCGGCGTTTCCTCCTTGTCACCGCAACCGATACCGCACCGCTCTGCGGGGCACATCTCCACGCCGGCATCCGCCGGTATTTTGCCCGGCCGGCAAACACGATGTACCACGCCGAGGTTGGCCTGCGGGTACTTCTTGCATTTATCGTACGTGAGACGGTGAAATACGACCGGGGGGTGGAACCCCTCTTCTGCTTTGCCCGGGAACACTTTGTCCGGCTCCACCTCCGGCTCACCCGGGGGCCAAAGGCGGCCGACCGGACGATCGAACGTCTTGGCTTTGTGCTCCAGTGCCCGTCCTGCGCCTACCGCGAGGAGCACCCGGGGATGTTTCCCCCAACTGGCACCTGCCCGCACTGCAATAAACCGCTTTCCCCGGTCGGGCCGCTCTTTTTAGGGAGGATCGCAAGCGACGAGATGCTCGCACAGATGCAGGAACTGCTTCCCTCCCTCGAACTCGGGACAAAAAAGGAACTCGCAAAAATCCTCGAAACCTGTCGGGAGGAACTGCCCACCTCGACGTTCTACGACTACCATATGCTCGCCCAGAAACTTTCCACCTCGCCGCCCAAAATAGAGGATGTGCTCGAACGGCTCCGTTCGGCCGGGTATGCAGCGAGCAGGACACATCTCTCCGGGACCGGGCTCAAGACCGATGCACCGCTTACGGTGCTGAACGATTGTATCAGAAGTCCGGGGCAGTAACCGTTTTTCCTCTTGTGCCCGGGAAAAATCCTGATAATTACGGCAAAATGCCGGGTTTTCCTTTCTCCCCGTAAAATGAGTATCAGTGCTCGATGATGATCGAGAGGATATCGCCATCGATAAGATTATGGGAGATCCCGACCCTTTGTCCGCCGTGCTTGACGGAATCGCCCCAGACCCGGGCGTAGCGGAACCGACGCACGAAATCCCGGTGGAGCTTGGTACAGACATCCTCGACCGTGCTTCCGGTCCTTACGATAAGCGGGACATCCATGTCGGCTTCTTCGTTCTGGGGTTTTAAGTAGACCCGCATGAACCCGAGGCAGTCGTAGATTGCATCCTTGAGCTCCTCCATGTGGTAACCGGAATGGGCGGAGATCATGATCGGCGAAGCACCGAACCGCTCTTTTATGGTACGCTCGATCTCCTGGCACTCCGCCTTGTCGATGAGGTCCACTTTGTTCACGGCAATAAACGCGGGCACGTAGACGCGGTTGCCCTGCACCGCATCGATGAAGTCTTCCTGGGTCGCATTCCCGCGGATAAGAACATCGGCGTTCATCATCTTGCTTTCGGAAAGGATCGTCCGGACTTCCTCGATATCGAGGTCGAGAGCGCCGACCGCCGAGAGCCGGATACCGCCGACCATGGACTTCTTGATGGTGATATCGGGTTTGGGGACGTTGATCCGTATCCCGGCGTTGTAGAGTTCCTTTAAGAGCACGTTGACGTGCTGGCCGTTGAAGACATCGACGAGGATGATGATGATGTCGGCGCTCCGCACGACACCGATAACTTCCTTGCCACGGCCCTTGCCCATTGCTGCGCCGGCGATAAGGCCCGGGATATCGAGAAGCTGGATCTTTGCTCCCTTGTGTTCGAGGGCACCGGGCACGACGGTGAGCGTGGTAAACGCGTATGCCCCGACTTCGCTGTTGGTCCCGGTGAGCTTATTGAGGAGCGTGGATTTACCCGTTGACGGGAACCCGACGAGCACGGCGGACGCATCGCCCGACTTCTTGACCGAGTAGCCTTCGCCGCCCCCGCCGGACTTCATTGCCCGGTTGACTGCTTCGTCACGGAGCTTTGCGATCTTCGCCTTGATCCGCCCGATGTGCTTGGAGGTAGCCTTGTTGTACGGAGTTTTTGTGAGCTCCGCTTCCAGCTCGGCTATCTGCTCTTCAAGACTACCAGCCATTTCTCATATTATTCGATGCCCGTTCGGGATATAGTTATTTATGGAAATGCCCCGAATCACAGCCGGATTCACCGGGCAGGGCCGGGCCACAACGACCCGCACCGCACCCGGCCCGATCATTCAGGGAGTGCGACAGGGTCCGGCAGGACCCGGGTGAGACCCGAGGCCAGTTCGCGCCCTCCCCCGCGACGGTCATGGCGGCAGGGCGGTGGCATCTGGCAACCTTTAAGTAACTCCATCGCCCATGGTATTAGGCAATTAACGCTGCTATAGTGTAGACCGGCCAATCATGCGAGCCTCTCACGCTCGCGACAGGGGTTCGAATCCCCTTAGCAGCACTCGGTTTTTGATGGGCAAAAGCTCAAAAAAATTCCTCACAAATGAAAATACAGTCGGTTCATCTACCGGGATATTTCCGAGGTTCACCAAAAAAAAGATGATTGCATTCATCGGTTTATTACCGTTTTCTTTCCCGGATTACGTCATGGTTTTCTGAAACACAAACATCGCTTCTTCATTTTTTGGATCGTTTATCCTGATGATATGAAAACCACACTTATTCACATAGAAGTGTATATTTCTCATCAGACATGGGGGTGTTTCCGTTGTCCAGGTCTTGGTATGAGGATACCGTTTTTCGATCTCCAGCCATGCATTATATCCAATCCCTTTATCGAGGAGTTTTGAATCGATGAATAATAGTGTCAGGATATTGTTGTTGTCACCATTAATAATGAGAACCGCACCTCCCACCATCTTTCCATCCCGGTAAAATAACAGGGGGGTCTCTTCGGGCTTTTCAAGTATGCCATCGATAGAAGGGAGTTCCTGGGCATGATCGTCAGCGTCACCATTTTTTGGAAGATCCTCCATGGTAGTTGCAAAAGATCTTTCCATCATGTTTTTCGCTTCGTCAAAATTATCGGCAGTCATCGGGACAATAGTAATTTCGCTCATTAAATGCACCTTAATGTATACATCAGATTGATTTTGTACCATCGACATGCAAAACCAGATTATCAGACTGCAAATCCCGAAGAAATAAAAAAGATCTCCGGGCGGTCGTCTGTTCAGTCGTTTTACTTACTGTCTATAGCATAATAATCCGGACCTGTTCCTCAAATCGGTTATGTTTCCCAACAATCCAAATACAGACGGTGAGCAACCGCTACCTGAAATCTGAATCAAAACCGCGTCTGATAATATCAGGGAATGATGCGAAGAGCCTCCCCTAAACTAGTCCATTCGGCATCTAACTTAATGGCGGGCAGATATTATTTTTTACTTTTACTTTAATCCTTTGATTACTGTTGAAATCGCGATTCTTATCATAATAATTCAGGAAAAGCCTTTCGGTTTTTTAAAAATTGCTCTGTCACATTACTTTCAGATACCCGAAAATCTAGATAGGGTTCATTGTTACGGTTCAGGTGATCGCCGTCAATCATTACGATTCCACCCCTCCTCGATTTTGCCCGGAGTCCCTCGGGCTTCTTGCCGGGCCCTTCTGCCAAGGCAAGGACTATGTCAGGGGTTCTGGATCCCGGTAAGTGCGTAGCGAGAAAACCCGACGAGGCGTTTTTTCGCGTCGGACATCGCTATAACCTTCCTGGACGGACTTGTATTAGGCGACCCCACCCCACTGGAAAGAGCCCCTTCACCGCTTCTGCCGGGTAGCAAGGATCACGTACCCGCCATCCGAGGTCTGGATGACCTTTTCTATCGTATCCGGGCGGACATCCGTTATCGCAGTCTCCCATTCCCTGCTGCCATCGGCCCGTACCTTCAGGGCATGGGCCTCGTCGCCGCCATACGCCCCGGTATCCAGATATGCAGATCCATCCTTTGCCGGGGAAAAGCCCGCCGAAAAATACCCGCCGTCGGCGGTCGGGATCACGATCCGGCTTACCGCAGAGAGATCCTGCCTGTCGGTGATCGTCCCGTTCTTCCCGAACGTCAGGACCGCGGGACGGATGAGGATGGAACTGTTCCCGTCGGTGTGCTGCGCGGGAATGATCGCCCGGACCCGGCCGCCGCTGACATCCCATTGTGCCGGGTACCACAGTACCACCGGTTCTCCATTGGCAATCCAGTCAACGGAGCCGTTCTCCCGGATATGGAGAAATGCGGTCCGGTGGGCGAGCCCGCCACCCTCCGCCGGGCCCTGCGCATCGATATAGTACCCGTCGCCGCCTTCTCCGGCGGCAATCGACCATGCACTCTCCGGCCCGTAAGCACCGTACCCCCGCTGCCAGAGGATTGTCCCGTTCCGGGCGATCAGCGTTACCGCGGCCTGCTCCGCGGTTCGGTATGGAGAAACGCATTCAGTGACCGGGATCTTCTTGTCCCCCGCTTCGAGCATCGTTTCACGGCACCCGGATGTCTCGACTGTCTCGTTTGCGAGCGGGGCCCGGGGGGACACAGAGCCGTTTTCGCTGTACGACGCCACCGATCCGGCGGGATAGAGCTGCGAGAGAGCGCCTGCCGCAGCGACTCCTCCTTCAGGCCCGGGCGCAAGCGACCAGACACCGGTCATACCCGTTTCTGTGACACCGGTGAGGTTTCCGCCCGGATCGAACCGGCCGACACGCCCGTCATACGTGGCGGCGCTCAGGTTCCCGTCGCTGGTCCGGATGAGTGAGGTAAGTTCCCCGTGAAGCGCCGGGCAGGGGAGTTCGGCGATAACCGTCCCGCCCCGGGAGAGCCGGATGAGCTCTGGCGTAGTGCTCCTGTACCTCCCCGTTGCATTCCCTGCCGCGATCGTGAGATCCCCGGTTCCCGTCTCGATGATATCGGAAGCCACATCGTCGTAACCGGTATCAATGGTCCTGCTCCATGCCTCGGTGCCATTTGAGTGCAGGGCAATCACGATAATATCGTGGTTCGGGACATAGTCGCCGCAGCCGCAGGACAGGACGAGCAGCACGAGGATCGCTGACATTACAGCGAGCGGGGAATACGGAATAGCACGCATAAGGTGATCAGCCGGGATCTATGATCCGACAGATATGAAACTGTTTTTATTTTGCGGTAACAGGGATGGACCGGCAGAAACCGGATTTCTTATAGCCACGCTTGTCAGGGCACGGGGCAGCCAGCCCCTATACTTTACCCCCCCACCCCCCATCACGTTCCCAAAAGGGGAGGGGTGCCCTCCGGAATTTCAGCTACCCCCCTCCCCCCGGTTTACTGTTTTCATGAACAGACCCCCACCTCCCCTGTTCTGTACAAAACAGGGGACCACCCCCCCATGGATCCAGTCCCGAAAGGTGCGTTTCGCGTGGAGTGTCCGGCGTGCAGGGGGGATACCCCACCCCTCCGCTAAAGAACAAGGGGGGTGGGGTCTCGCATGAAAGGGGTGGGGATACCCCCCTCAGCACCAAAATGGTGGATACCCCCCTGCCCCCCCGGTTTTTGTATCACGGTTTTTCCTGTTGTACCTGAAACGATCCCTGTCATGCCGGCGATTGCTTTCCTGCAGGGAGTAGTTTTCCGTGCCGATTGCATCCCGGGAAGGCTCACGCGGAAAACCTCCTGAAAACCAGGCAGTCCGCATAGGCCGGCAAAAATGGAGAGACCAAATACGGCAAAAGCGAGCTGTAAAAAAGATTATGCACCGGTTACCGGCGAGGCGGTCTGGTTGCCGGCATCCACCGGTGTATCGGTCACGTCCGGTATCGTTGCAAGGAGATCGATGGTCCCGTAGGGCAGGGTCGTGGACTCATTTTTGATGGCAACACCATTGGAATAGACCGTGACGGTGAGCCGGTCCCCGGACCCGTCGTTCTTGCTGACCGTTGCCGTGACAATCCCGTTATTCCGCAGGATCGGGTAGAACTGGTCGCCGGTGTTCGGCTTTACCTGTTTCGTTCCCGTAAGCGGCAGCTGGTTGCCGGGAACCCCCACCGCTCCCGAATAATACTGGTCGTAGGTTATCTCGACCCAGACCCCGGACTGCGGGATGAGTTTTGGCGTGGGGGTGGGAACGGGTGTCGCGGTCGGGACCGGCGTGGCAGTCGGGACCGGTGTCGGGGTAGGCGTCGGGGTAAACATACCCATGATCCCTTCGGAGCTTTGTCCGCCTTTGATAAGAACCGCACCGAGAAGAACTGCGACGATAACGGCTGCCGCCGCAATTGCGATGTACATCGTCCTTTTCCCGCCAGACGGCGACGAGGACTCCTGGCTGCCCGTTGCCTGCGGAGGGGCATCCGGTGCTCCGCTCTCCTTTCGTAAATCGAGCACGATCTTCTTTGCCCGCTTTGCATGCTCGTATCCCGGGTCGATTGCAAGTGCCTTTTCTATGGACCGGAGCGCCTCGTCGTATTTGCCCAGCTGGACAAGGGCGAGCCCCCGGTTGTTCCAGACCTCCGCCATGGCCGGATCGATGGCGCCCGCTTTGTCGAATGCGGCGACAGCGCGCCGATACTCCCCCTTCTCGAACAGGGCAACACCTTCGGAGAACCATTTCTGAGCGTCATCCATGATAATATACAAAAAACGTTCCCGGCATATAGCGGTTCCTGATTCCTGCATGCTGCAGCGCTTCCCGACAGTAAAAATGCAAAGATCCCGACCCTTAAACCAATACTTTCATAAGGTCAGACACTTAGTTCATCTCATGGTTCCTGAGGAGACCCTCATCTCGGTACGGATCCCGACCAGCCTTGTCGAGAAACTGGATGCGATCGCGCTGCGGAATTATACCAGCCGCGAGGAAGTCATCACCGATGCCTGCGCATATTATTGCCAGTTCCACGACATGAAGGACGAGCGGTTCCCGGAAACGATGCGCAGCGTATTTTTCAACCTTGCCCGTCACGACGAGGAATTCCGGACACTGCTCCGCCAGGTAGTAAAGGATAACCCGGCGGTCGACCAGAATAATTCAAAATAACCGGTATTTTAAAAATCTCCCCGGGACCCGGCCCGGATGGCCGGGGCGTTCCCTCCTGTAAATTACCATGTCCGCCTGCTCCTTACTGTTCAGATACTGCTTTCTCCTCCTTGTGGCCAGTCTCCTTCTTCCCGCCGTTACCGCGGATACCACACCTCTCTGGACCGTGCAGGCACCTGCCGGGGACGAATTTTCCACGGTTGTCATGTCCGGGGACGGATCGATCGTTGTCGGAGGCGGCGACCGGCTGGTCGCGGTTACGGGCACCGGGGAAAAACTCTGGTCCGGCTGGTCCGGGAGCGAACTCTGCATCAGCAGGGACGGCAGGTACCTGGTCACGTCCCAGGGAAACACGGTCAGGCTCTTTTCCCGGGATGGCATCATGCTCTGGGATCAGTCGATAGGTACCACGGTCACTGCCATCGACATAACCCCGGATGCCGCCATTGTTGCTGCCGGCGGGGGATCCTACGTGCAGTCCTGGTACAACTCCGGTGTAGGTCTCGGGATGAATAAAACGGAGACAGTACAGGATCTCAAAATCTCCCCGGCAAAAGACCAGATCGTGGTCGGCACTACAAAGGCCCTGCGCGGTTTCAACCTGAGTTATGTCCCGTTCTGGGACGACGAGGATGTTGCTCCCTCTGCGGTAGCGATCTCGGGCGACGGGAGCAGTATCGTTGTCCCGAACGGCATCCATCTCCGGATGTACCATGGCAGCGGGACACTGCTCTGGGACCGTACGTTTTCGGGAGGCAGTATCCTTGCTCTTGCCTACTCCACGGACGGTTCGACCATCGTTGCCGGACGGGACGATGGGTCGGTCATTGCAGTGGACCGCGCCGGAAACCTCCTCTGGAAGGCAACGGCCGGCCAATGGGTGACCAGCGTTGCTGTTTCGGACAATGGCTCTGTCATCGCAACCGGGAGCATCGACCGCCAGGTACGGGTATTCAGCCGGGCAGGCGTCCTGCTCGGGAGCGGTACGACACAGAACGCAATTACTTCACGGTCGGTTGCGGTGAGCGGGGACGGAGCGCTGATTGTGGCTGCGGACAGCGCCCGGATCTATGCGTTCGCACCGGCGCAGTTTGCGGCAAACGCAACCGTTTCGCAGACAACAGCGACAGTACCGGAAACCCCGGTTACCGTAACGACCGCTGCAGTGCGGAATACGACAAACCCGACAACTGCCCGGACCGCTTCCGATGCAGGGCTGGTTTTTACGGCAACCACGGCACCTGCATCGGTGGGGACCAGCATCCCGACCGATCTCCCGTGGATCCTCGTCCCGGTCGCATTTTTCCTTATTGTGCTTGCAGGGAAACGGAAAACCAGATAAACCGTTGCCGGGGGATACCCTTAAACGCCGTCCCCTCAAAAAATGGATCCGGTGAATCTGTTATGGCCAAGGTTACTGTCGGCCCGATGCCGTACATGAATGTGATGCCCACCGTCCTCGTGGGCGCGAACGTGAAAGGAAAACCCAACTACATGGCCGTTGCATGGGCTACGGTTGCCTGCATGGCGCCGCCGATGGTCTGCGTTGCGCTCAACAAGGAACGCTACACGGTGCAGGGCATCGAGGAGAACCGGACGTTCTCCGTGAACATCCCGTCCGCCGCACAGGTGGTCGAGGCCGATCACTGCGGTCTTGTCTCCGGGAAAAAAACGGACAAGTCAACGGTTTTTGTCACCAGTTATGGCAAGCTCAAAACGGCTCCGCTTGCCGATGAATGCCCGGTCAATATCGAATGCAGATTGTTTACCGCGGTGGACTGCGGGAGCCACCGGCTCTATATCGGCGAGGTCGCCGAGATCCATACGGAGAAGTCCTGTCTCACCGACGGGAAACCTGACATCGCAAAGGTCCAGCCCATCGTTTACGCACAGGCGACCTATTACGGTGTGGGTAAAGAGATCGCAAAGGCGTTCTCTGCGGGTAAAAAATACCAGAAAAAATAATCACGGGACATTTCCCGGAACCTTTTTTTCTTTTCGCAAGGTAACTGCATTCTTCAGGCCGGACGAACCGTTCAACTCCCCTCGGAATTCTGCCGCAGGCAGGTCTTAACGAGCAGGAGGCCGCACCCGACCAGTGCGATGCCGAGTACAGCAAAGGTGATGAGGACCCCCCGGGCTTTCGAGTGTTCCGCCGGCAAGGCCGAGGATGACCGGGCCGGCAAAGGACCCTGCCGATGCGATAGCGTTCACGAGCGCTACGCCGGATGCACGCAGGCCGGGCGGGAGGGCGTCCATGGTGAGGGTAAAGAACGGGGCATAGGCGGCATAACTGGCAGCTATCGCAAGCGAGAGGAGAATAAACGCGGTCACCGGTGACGGCGCGACAAAGAGCAGGATCAGGCAGAGGGCGGCAGAAAAGAACGGGACTGCCACGTGCCACCGGCGCTCGCCGGTCCGGTCGGAATGCCGGGACCAGAGGTACATGACCGCGGCAGAAAGGGAGTACGGGATCATCACGATCAGCCCGGTCTCGGTGATCGAACGGGAGAGCCCGGACGAATGAACGATCTGCGGGATCCAAAAGAGAAGGCTCGTTAAAAACAACCCGACCAGAAATCCGCAAACGCAGAGGAGGGCGAGGTCGCGGGTGGAAGCCAGCTGCCGGAGCGGAATGAACCGCGGTGTCTCGGACGTTACCCGGGTTTCATCGAGATGGGCGGAGAGCCAGTTGCGTTCGGCGGGTTTAAGCCAGGGTGCTGCCCGGGGAGCATCGGCGAGACAGGCAAGCGTTGCACACCCCACGATAACCGCCGGGATCCCTTCGAGGATAAAGAGCCAGCGCCACGAGGCAAGGCCGGCCCACGCGGCTGCAGAGAGGATGTATGCCGAGACCGGCGATGCAACCATCATGGCAAGGGGGATGGCCAGGAAGAAGACCGCAAGGGCCTGCGAGATCCGGTTCTTCCGGAACCAGAAGGTGAGGTACAGCATGATGCCCGGGGAGAACCCGGCTTCTGCCGCCCCGAGCAGGAACCGGAGGATCCCCAGCTCCAGCGGCGACTGAACAAAGGCGATCAGGATCGTGATGATCCCCCAGCTTACCATGATCCTGAAAAGCCACTTTTTCGGGCCCGCCCGGACAAGGAGCTGGTTGCTCGGAACCTCGAGGACGACATAACTGACAAAGAAGATGCCGGAGATAAAGCCGAACACGGCGGGATCGATCCCGAGGTCCGGGTTCATGGTCAGGGCTGCATACCCGATGTTGACCCGGTCGAGGATGCAGATGAAGTACATCAATACGACAAACGGGATGATCCGCCACCAGATCTTCCGGTCGAGCGCCGCTTCGTCGATATTCGGGACATGGCCGCTGTCGTTCATGGGGATCTGGGGTAGACCGGGTGGTACGGGCCTGCCGCACTCCCGGTGCATGAAGTGTTCTCCGGCTCCCGGGTATATATCCCGATTCATCCGGTACTGCCAGATGTAAGGGTGGCCGGAAGAGTTGAGTGTCAGTCTGCCGGGAAAACACCGGCAGTTCCGGGGAGGTTTGGGAGTAAAAAGGAGGGCGGGCGGATCTACCGGTCGATCCGCCAGACCATCAGTGCCAGGAACATCTCGTTTTCAAACCGGCAGTTCCCGTTGACAGCCGTTGTTTTGTAATATGCCCGGATCTTCCGTTTCGCGGCATCGGTCACGTGCTGGTCGTGGCTGAGGATATCGATCGCATGGTCCGCAGCTTCGGCCCACGGGAGGTCTTCGGCCCATTTCCGGCCGGTGATCTTAATTGCCGGCCGGTAACCTTTCAGGTACAGGTACATGAAAGGAAAGACCATGCCCATGGCAGACCGGCGGGGGCCCGGCGACCTGCTGATGTTCTTTAAGAGGTCCTGCGTCACCGGGGCCCCGGTGCCGGGCAGGGAACCGATATAGAAGCAGTGCTTTTTCGAACAGGCCATCATCCGTTCGAACGTCTCTGCATCCTTGATCGCCGGTGTCATGGAACCAATAACAAGGTCGAACTTCCCTCGGAGCCCGAGCCCGTCGATGTCTGCGTTCCACCACGAGCACTCGATCGTTTTCACCGGCAGGTCTTCCTTTTCTGCTACCTCCCGGAGCCGGGCGAGCATGCCGGATGAGATATCGACACCGGTCACCTTTGCACCGGCCCGGGCGAGGGGAAGCGAGAGGGAGCCCGGCCCGCACCCGATATCGAGAATTTTTGCACCCTTGACGCGGACACCGTTTTCTTCCAGAAACCCGATGTTGTCCTGGCTGCGCTTCCGGCTTTTCGGGGAATGGATCTTCTTTGCAAAATCGCCTGACCGTTTGTTCCAGAACGTGGCAAGCTCCGTTTCGGTCATCTGTTCCGACAGGGGATTTGAGGTCTGCCAGCAGTTCGTCCAGTACTTCAGGTTTGCACCCTGCTGGTCCTGCATGTCTTTTTTCATGTTCGATTCCTCCCTGTCAGATGGTGTTATGGGTATTTGAGCGGGGTACCAGTACAATTCAGGTTGACAACTCCAATTATTAAATATACTCGGTTTATTTTTAATGGGCTTTTAGGGTATAAAAAAGAGAAGTGGCTTATTTCGGTTCAGCTGATACCCGTGTAGCCGGTTTTTTCCCTTTCCGCCACCGGTAGATCCCGTACACTGCCCCGCCGATGACAAGGAGCGGGATGATGGTGAGAATGAGGATAATCAGCGCATCGATCATTCCAAGGAACCCACCAATCCCCTCATTGATTGCCGCGACAAAACTGTGGCCGGACTCTCCGCCGACAGGCTCCGGTTCCTGAAGGCGTACCGTGATGGTGGACAGGTCGATACGGTTATTGAGGTATTTCAGCCGTCCCTCGAGCCGGTCGAGTTCGGTCTGGACCCGGTCGATCTGCTTCTGGACGGTAATGACATCATCTACCTTCTCTGCCTTTTTCATAATGGCATTGTACTGTGCCAGCTGGTTCTGGTAGGACGTTTTCTGTGCTGCCAAATCGGTGTATTCCTCGGTAACATCGCTGCTCTGGGCCGAGACGGATTTTACCGTCCCGATACCCTTTATCCCGGCCAGCGTATCGTCAAAGGCGGCAGCAGGAATGCGAAGAACCACGGTACCATAATAGCGGTTAGCACTCGTTTTCTGGATATTCGTCGAGGAGAGGTACCCGCCTTTTCCTGCGGCAAGACCTTTGAGCGCATCCGCAGCAGCTGTTACATCGGAGACTTCAATCGCGATCGATGCCGTCCGGATGATCTTCTGGTCGGATGCTGCCTGCGCGGTTACTATACCCGACATAGTGGGAGCAGCGGTGACAACGCTGCCCGACCAACTGTCCCCGCTGTACGATCCCCCGGTTTTTTCTGCAACTGCCGGCAGGGGTGCCGTATCGGTTGCCAGGTTCGCGCGTGAACTTTGGGAAATCCCCGTACAGCCCGCAGCCATTATCGCTGCAATACAGAGCAGCAGGACCAGTGCCAAACCATGGTATTTCATGCAAGATCCATATTGTAGGAAAATATAAAAACAAACCGTATACTGCGGTTTTTTTCGAAGTAATCGCCGCATTCTTGTTTTAGGCAGTAGGCCCACCTTCGAAACGGGAGTCGGGACCGGTTCAGTGGTGTTTATATGCCGACGCCAGACATAGGATAAAGAGAGGATACTATGACTGACAAACCGATTCCTCCCACTCCACCCGAAGGAGCCGGGGATCTTGAAACACAGGGTATCGAGATGCTGGTGCATACTTTTCATTCCAGCGCCGACCCGACACTACGGAGGTATACTGTCTATCTTCTTGGAAAATCCGGCGATCCTGCTGCCCTGCGGCCGCTTGTCGAAGCGCTTGCCGATCCGGAGAAAACCGTGCGTGAGCAGGCCATGCTCTCGCTCGTGGATTCCGGGAAATCCGCGATCCGGCCCCTGACCGATGCCATGGCAAAAGAGCCGAAGTGGCAGGCACGATACCGGGCTGCCGAAGCTCTGGGGAAACTTGCCGATGATGAGGTCCTGCAACCGCTTATAAAGGGACTAAAGGACGACCGCGATCATGTCCGGTACATGGCAGCAAAGGGCCTCAAGGAACTGGGCGATTCCCGCGCCGTCGAACCGTTGATCATCCTGTTAAATGATGAAAACCGCGTAGTGAGGATGATGACTGCACGGGCCCTTTCCGCGATCGGGGGCGAAAAAGGGCGGATCGCACTGGAAGCGGCCCTTGCATCCGAGGCTGACGATGAAGTAAAGAATGTCATCCGCGAGGCACTGGCAGTAATTGCATCCTGAACCGTTTTGCGGGTTAGTCTGCCGTGACCAAATACAAATCATTATCGTTGAGCCCAGCCAGATGCATCAAACGCAAAGACCGGTGCCAGGGCTGGTATCCCGTAACCCTCTCCATTAACTGCCGGAACCGGTACTTTAAGAAAGGGATGACCATTGGGATCGAAGACCTTCCATTTTGATAAAAGCCGCTCCTTTTCCTATACCCTCCTTATCTCAATGGTACTGCTGGTCATCTGCCTTGTCGGCTTAATGACAGTTTATAACTACGTTACCTTTAAGAACAATTTTGATCAGGAATCCCAGAACCTGGAAATACAGACCGAGCAGGGTATCGTGGCTGCTCTGCGGCAGACCGATACGACTACCACTATCATGGACGAGCAGCTTAACCAGCACATGCTCCAGGGGTTCGATGCCCTGTTCGCAGAATATAACCGGTCCGGCCATGACCCGGCCATGATGGACCTTTCCCGTGTCAAGGCAACCCTCGGCGATGGGTATGATGTTTATATAATCAATGAGTCCGGCGTGATCGTCTATTCGAGTTATGCGCAGGAGATAGGACAGGATTTTAAGACGGTTCCCTATTTTTACGATTACCTGACAAAGATCCGCCAGTCCGAAGGATTTTTCCCGGACCGTGTTGTACACGAATGCTGGGTGCCGGCAAGTACCGTAAATATGCATATGAACCCACACCCGATCACCGGTATATCCTGGAAATCGGGTACTCCACGCCCTCATTTAAGGAGGTCAATTCCCGGCTCGACGATGAAAAGAACATCGCAGATATTGTCTCTGTCAATCCGTATATTGATGGATTCCATGTCTACGATGTGACCGGCCACCGTACCGATGATTCCAGCCTCCCGGATAACTGGACCGAGGCAAATCTCCAGACCGTGATCGCCTCGCGGCAGAGTGTCGAGGTCAGTAATCCTGCCAGCCATGAAACAATCCGGTATCTCTTTGTGGATCTCAAGAACCCCCGGTACGGATCGGATCTGAGCCGGATCGTCGAACTGCGTTACGATAACGGGCGCATCCAGGAGGCCCTTAACCGCCTCGTTTTCATGCACCTCGTGTTCGGGGCATTTGCCATCTTTATCGGGTGCCTGATTGCCTATATCCTCTCCCGCAGAATGACCCGTCCCATCGCGGAGATTGCCCGTGACGTCGATACTATTGCCGGCGGGAATTTCGATCACCGTATTGGCACGACAAGTGCCCGTGAGTTCGTGATCCTCGAAAAAGGGATCAACTCAATGGTTGATTCCTTAAAATCTGCAACAAAGTCTCTCAAGGATGACGAGATATTCCAGAAAGATCTCATCAGCCAGATGCCGGTCGGAATTTTCCTGAAACGGACCGATACCGGCAGGTATGTTTTCTGGAATAAGGCAAGCGAGGAGATTTTCGAGCGGACGGCAGAAGAAGTGATCGGGAAGACCGATGCAGAACTCTATCCCGCACCGATGGCGGACCGGATAAAAAAAGAGGATACAGAGGCGCTTGCCACCCGGGTGGAACTCAAGTACTCGAAGGTAACGACAAAATCAAAAGGCGACCGCGTTATCCATATGATCATCGTCCCGATCCAGGATTCCACAAAATCGGTGCGCTACCTCCTTGGGATTGCCGAGGATGTGACCGAGGAAGCAATAAAACTCAAGCGTGACCTCCTCTTTAGTATCACGCGGAGCGATATCCTGGATCAGCTCGCCGTGATCATGACCCATCTCGAACGGGCACAGCTCAAGGCAACACCTTATGAGATGGAGACGTTTTTCACAAAGACACTCGGATCCGTGGAGGCTATCAAGAACCAGATAGCCTACGAGCGGGGACTCCAGGATCCCTGTACAATGATCTCGCCGGTCTGGCAGACTGTCAGCGAGGTATTTGACAAGGCTGTCCGGATGCTGCCCGGGCAGACAGCTGTCGATATTTCCTGCGGGACCGGGGATATGGAGATCCTTGCCGATCCCCTCCTCCCGCGTATCTTCTTAAGTATTCTCTCCCTCTCGTTCCGGCTGGATGGCAGATCCCTTTCGAAGATACACAATCAGTACCCATATTCAGGGGAATGCGCTTGCCCTTGTGTATGAAGATAACGGCATCGGTATCCCCGCAGAGGAAAAGGAGAAGATATTCGAGTTCGGGTACAGCCGGGAAAATGCGGCAAGCCTCTTTTTAGCCGCGAACTCCTCGGATTTACCGGCATTACGATCGCCGAGACCGGGGAACCCGGTAAGGGTCTGCGGTTCGTGATCCTCGTGCCAAAGGGAAGATTCCGGGGATTTGACGAAGGGAAAAAACAATCTTAAAAAGATTACCTGATTTTTGTTCCCGGCTCGACCGGGTTTTAACGGCATGAGAAGCGATGCCTTGTCGCCTGCGGCAAGGATCATACCGTTGCTCTCGACACCGAAGATCTTTGCCGGCGCCAGGTTCGTGAGCACGACAACATCTTTTCCCACCAGTTCTTCCGGTTTGTAAAACTGGGCAATTCCCGCTTACGATCTGCCGGGTCTCTCCTCCGACATCCACCTGGAGTTTTAAGAGCTTGCTTGATTTCGGGATGGCTTCTGCTGCAAGCACTTTCCCGGTCTTCATCTCCACTTTACTGAAATCGTCGATCGATATCATTGGTGTCTTCTCCGTTTTTTTATCGGCATCGCGGACGCGCTTCTGGAGCACGGCATCCAGTTCTGCGATCTGCTTCTCTTCGAGCCGTGCAAACAGCGGGGCCGGGGTCGGGATCTGCCGTTCGGGCATGATCTCCACTCCTTCATCGACCCGGTGGGCGGCAACCTTGTCGGTATACCCGAGCTGTGCCCAGCACTCCTGCGCCTTTGAGGGCATTACCGGCTCGATAAGAAGCGAGAGGGCCTTTGCGATCTGAATGCTGTTTTTTATTACCTGAGCTGCCGCGGCCCGGTCGGTCTTGATCAGTTTCCACGGTGCGTTCGTCTGGATGTAGGTGTTCCCGAACGCCGCGAGCGCCATCACCGTGTCGACTGCCCCTTTAAACTCGTAGACCTGCATCTGGTTGTCCACGCTCTTTTGGCACTTTTCAATCTCGGCAAGGATGGCGGGATCGACTGTTCCTGCAGGGACTCCCCCGAACTCCTTGTGTGCGAAGTAGAGCGTGCGGTACAGGAAGTTCCCGAGAATGTTGACGACTTCGTTGTTGATCCGTTCGCCAAAGACCTTCCACGAGAAGTTGAGCTCTTTTGTGTGGCTCGTATAGGCCAGCAGGTAATAGCGGAGGTAATCGGCCGGAAGGCCCTTGTCGAGGTAGTCCTCGTTTGTCCAGACTACGTAGCCCCGGGACTTCGAGAACTTGTGGTCGTCGACTTTGACCATCCCGCTTGCAACGACCGCGTAGGGTTCGCCGTACCCGGCGCCATGGAGGATCCCCGGCCAGAAGATGCAGTGGTGGTAGATGATGTCGCCACCGATAAAGTGCGTCACCCGGTTATCCCCGCACCAGTACTTTTTCCAGTCGTTACCGGTTTGTTCTGCCCACTCTTCGGTAAACGCGATATATCCGATAGGGGCATCGACCCAGACATAGACCACGAGGTCGTCGCGGCCCGGGAACTTCACGCCCCATTCAAGCGTCCGCGTGATGCACCAGTCGTGGAGTTCGTCCTTGATCCAGCCGATGGCATAGTTCTTCGCGTTGCTCGTACCCTTAAGCTTGTCGAGGTAAGGGAGCAGGTAGTCCTTAAACGCCGAGAGTTTGAAGAAATAGTGCTCCTGGTCGCGGAACTCCGCCTTTGTCCCGCAGACCTTGCAGACCGGGTCCTTGATCTCACCGGGTTCGAGGTGCTTGCCGCAGCCCTGGTCGCACTCGTCGCCGCGGGCCTGCTTGCCGCAATAGGGACAGGTTCCCTCAACGTATCGGTCCGGGAGGAACCGTTTGCACTTCGGGCAGTATGCCTGGTGGACGACCTGCTTGTAGACATAGCCGTTTTTAACCAGCCGGTCCATGATCTCCTGCGTCCGGTGGTGGTTTGCCGGGTCGTCGGTCATGCCGAAGTGGTCGAAGATAACCCCGATTCGTTTGAAGGTTTCGTCAAAATGCCTGTGATACTTTTCAGAGAGTGCCCGGGGGGTAGTTCCCTGTTCTTCGGCAGAAACGACAATCGGCGTCCCGTGGTTGTCGGATCCGGAAACAAACACGACCTCTTCACCCGTCCGCCGCATATAGCGGACGTAACAGTCGGCGGGGACGTACGTTCGCAGATGCCCGAGATGGCAGGGCCCGTTCGTGTACGGGAGCCCGCAGGTAACCAGCAGCGGTGGCTTTGTCATTCTAACATACTTTTTAGCATTCGATAGGTAATAATTCCTGTACCATGGCAAAGTTAGTCCCGCTCCCGACACGGGCGTTTGGCGCGGAACCGGGCATCCCGGATGTAACCGCGCTTGCCGGCTGGATTGCGGAACACCGGGGAATGGCGGCAGATCTCACAGGCTGTATGCTCGATCTCTCTCTTGCGCCGCAGCTGGAGGCAGGGATCACCGCACCCTGTGTCGGCGGGCTCTTCTGCCGGGATCGGGTTGTCGGATCCCTTGTGGGGTTAAACGAAAAACGGGACACGATCACCGGTGAGATCGATAGCGAAGGAACCGTTCTTGTTGCGGATGCCGCCATGCTTGCCGCACAGAAAAAAAAAGTCTGGTGCGCCCTCCCGGCCCCGTCAGAAATGGGGCTTACCGATGCTTACTATCACGATGAGGACGAACGGGAAGACGCGGTTGCTGCTGTCTATCGGAAAATAATGCGGAATATGCGGGATGCCGGGATCGGGGGGCATATCCTTATCGCAGAAAAGGCGGTTCCGTGCGACATCGCCGCCCTTGCCCGGAAGAATGTTTTCTTTTTTGTCCCCTCGGCATCGGAAGAGGACCTGGAGACCCTTCTGGAATCCCAGAAGGAAGTCGCGGTTGGATCATCGCTGGCCGGAGTGCTGTCCTCATTCACCGACGAGTACGAAGTCAACCGGATTACTCTTGTCGATCCGGATGAAGAAGCCATACAGTCTGCCTTGTCATCCTTTGACCCAGATCAGATCGTCGTTGGCGGGTATTGTACTATCGCCTGCGATACCTATTGGAAACATCTTGCCAAATCTGCTGTTTACAGAAAATAATCGTGAAAATGACACCGCAGTACCGGAATTTGTAGCCCTGCTCTCTCAATTTCAGGCAAACATTAATAACGACAGATAAAAAGCAATGATACAATAAAGTGTGATAGTATGCAGTCTTCCTATCGCTTCGCGTTCACGGGTAGAAACGTTGCAGGAGAGCCGGTATGAAGAGCAGATCCCTTCTTTTTGGGACCATTGTCTTCTGCCTGCTGGTACTCATGGCAGGGCCTGCTGCTGCGGATAAACCGGTTGCATCGTTTATTACGAATATTTCGTACGGCGGCACCCCGCTTACGGTCCAGTTCATGGATTCGTCCCTTAATTCACCCACCGGGTGGACCTGGCTGTTTGGCGATGGCGGGACCTCATATGTCCAGAATCCGGTGCATACATACACTACCGCGGGTTCCTACACCGTGACCCTGATCGTAAAAAATGCCGACGGGTCGGATACGCTCACAAAAAACGGATATATCCTTGCTAAAAAACAGGTTGAAGTTCCTGCAGTCTCTTTTACGGTTAATGTGACCGGGGGTACAGCTCCGCTTTCAGTAAAATTCATCGATACTTCGACCAACTCCCCGACTGCATGGGTCTGGTCGTTTGGCGATGGCGGAACAGCAACCGGGCCGGATCCGGTTCACACCTATCTTACCGATGGTGTATATACCGTGACCCTTACTGCCACGAATTCAGCGGGCAGCAATACCGTATCGAGGAGTGCATACATCACGGTTAGCAAAGCAACCGATCCACCAACGGCACTCTTTAAATCTACAAAGACCTCGGGAGATTCACCCCTTGATGTCCAGTTCATGGACGCTTCCACCAATACTCCCTCGGCATGGACATGGTCGTTTGGCGACGGCGGGACATCCACGCTCCCGAATCCAACCCACACCTATACGGCACCGGGCAGCTACACGGTCACGCTCACTGCTACCAATTCTGCAGGAAGCGATACGGTCTCCCAGTCTGGATACATCACCGTGAAGGCTTCACTGCCCATCTCCTCGTTTACGTCGAATGTCACATCGGGTGCAAAACCCCTGGTCGTGCAGTTCACCGACACCTCAAACAATACCCCGACCGGGTGGTACTGGACCTTCGGTGACGGCGGTACCTCCACGCTCCAGAACCCGGTATACACTTACACCTCGCTCGGGACTTATGCAGTCTCGCTCGGAGCTTCGAATTCCGCCGGCAGTAATACTACGACACAGAGCGCGTATATCAAGGTCGCCAACGCTGTAACCCCGCCGGTTGCCTCATTTACCTCCGATATCCGGTCCGGGACCGCCCCGCTCATGGTCCAGTTCACCGATACTTCGACAAACTCCCCTACCGGGTGGCAGTGGTCGTTTGGCGACGGGACCTTCAATACCGAGAAAAACCCGTCGCATACCTATACAACAGGAGGTACGTATTCGGTCACTCTTACCGCAGTTAACTCCGGCGGGAGCAATGTATCCCTGATGCCGGGTTACATCACGGTCGCAACATCGGCAATAACGGGTACCCAGACAGCGATTCCGACTGCCACAACGGGTACCAGGCCTGACAGTACGAAGGGACAGGAAACAGTGACCCCGGTTGTGACCGAGACCACGGCAGCACCGTCAGGGAGTGGGTCATCATGGACCCTCCTGTTTATCGGAGGGGTCATCCTCGTGATCATCATTATTGCAGTTCTCCTGCATGTACGCGGAGGATCGCGTGGCGGGAGACGGTGGTCGCGGGGAGGCGACCTCTAATCCCCGACCCCCAAATATACTCTTTTTTTAAAAACGGGCAGCCGAAAAAAAGTACCGTGAACTATTATACTCTCTTTTCCCTGCTGATACACTCGAAATCGATAAACCCGTTGTAGGGGTCGGTTGCAAGGAAGCCGGACCCGGACCTTCTGCCCGACAAAAAGCCCTTTCTCCCCTTTGGTCACGCGGCCTTCTGCGGGAGGTTCGAGGAGCCGGACATACTGTCCCCTTCTCCGCAGCCCCGGTCACCAGCGCATCGAAGGTCTTTCCTATGCTGTCGGCAAGGAGCATGGCGGCAACCGACTTCCTCATGAACCTCTTCACTTTCTTCGACGCCTTTTCCCGGTCGGTAAGCCAGATGGCCCGTTCGTTCAGTTCAGAGGGGCTGTACGGGCTTGGGCGGTTGTGGAAGACCGCCTTTATCAGGCGCTGGTTGATGATATCCACGTACCGGCGGTTTGGTGCCGTCGCATGCGTGTAATCGATAACCGCAAGGGCGAAATGGCCCGTGGGAGTGTCCCCGGGTTCGAGCAGGACGTATTCGCCCGGTCCCATGAGCTTGACCACCGTTAGCGACAGGTCGGGGAAATGCAGGGGATCGACTGCCTTCTGCTTTGTAAGGAACTGCGCGAGTGCCCGGGCATCCGGAACCTCGGGGAGGGTCTCGCCGACCGCTGCAGCGGCAAGCATCATCCCCGCCCAGTCCCGCGGGGTCCTGACAACCCGTTGTATCATGGGCACACCGGCTTTACCGAGCTCTGCGACCATGGTCCCGTTTGCTGCGACCATGAACTCCTCGATCAGGCCCCTGGCAGGGTTGTGTTTATGGGCGACAAGGCCGCGTACCTCATCGTTCTCCATGACCACTTCCGCCTCGCCCGTGTCCAGCTCAAGCGCTCCCTGCGCCCTCCGGTACGTCCGCAGCAGTCCCGCAGCTTCGTTCTGGAGCCGGAGCTGCGGTTCCAGGCCCTCTACGGAACTGACGCTCTCCGGCACCGGGTTGGTCCCGTCAAACCATGCCCCGATTATATCGTATACCAGTTTTGCCCGGTTGCGGACAAGGGCCGGAAAGACCCGTTCCGGGACAAAACTGCCGTCCTGCCGGACAACGAATTCGATGATAACGGCAAGCCGGTCCCGGTCCGGCAGGAGCGAAGTGATGCCGTAGGAGAGTTTCTCCGGCAGCATCGGGAATGTGAGGACACCGGTGTAGATGGTGGTCCCGTTGTGGCCGGCGTACTCATCTGCCGGTGTCTGCCGGTGGACCAGCGAATCGACATCTGCGATGGCGACCCTGACAAGGATCGTCCCGTCGGCCCTGCGTTCGCAGTACTCCAGCTGGTCGAGGTCGCGGGAATCGTGGTTGTCGATCGAAGACCACAGGAGGCTGCGCAGGTCTTCGGTATTGTCGGGAACTTTTTGGAACTTCTGTTCCTGTATCAGGCCGACCTGGTCCATCACCGCGGGAGGGTACCGGGGCACAAAGCCGTATTTTTCCATTGCATGCCAGGCAATGGTTTTCAGGTTAACATCGCGGATATGGCGGGGCGAATGGTTCTGGTGACGGTCTCCGCGCGACCTGCTGTGGTGCGTCCTCATTTTGACAGGAGGGGAGTTCGTTATGAAACGTTAAATACTTCCCCAAAGGGTTGCGGGATCTTCCCGTGAAATCACGACAGGTTTGTCAGCAGAATTGCGTGATCGCAGTTTTTTTGCCCGGATTACACACGAGGAGCAGCGACATCTTTACTGCTGTCGGGACATCTGAAAAAAGATTACTGCACCGGGAGAACAGTCCATGCTTTCCCCGGGTTTAAGGATCCTGACCGAGATATCGGCAGTCCGTTCGAGGGCCTTTTTTGAAGGGGAGTGGATCCTGCTGCGATCCGGTCCCAGGTATTGTAGTGGATCGGGATAACAGTCTTTGCGCCGATAAACTGTGCCGCCATCATTGCAGCGTCAGTTCCCATGGTGTATCGCCCTCCGATGGGAAGGAGCGCGATATCCGGGTGGCAGATCTCGCCGATCAGTTTCATATCGGAGAAGAGCTGCCGTGTCCCCGGCATGGTACACGGAGACCCCATCCATCCTGATAACAAAGCCTGCGGCAGCACCGCCATCGAACGAACCTGATTCATCCTCGATCCGTGAGGAATGGACTGCCGGTGTCATCGGTAAACGACACCCCGTCGAGTTCTATTGTCCCGCCGATGTTCATGCTCTCGGCCGGAACGCCCCTCTCCCTGAGATAGTGGGCCACTTCACCGACCGCAACCGTTTTTCTTTTAAGTGCGACAGTTTCTCCGAGATGGATCCGCATGCCCGTGGGTGACTGCGACAATATCCGGGTTTGTCGCCGCCACGCTGCCAGTCGCGGATAAACGGGTCGACCAGCACTTTTTTCGAACCGTCGAGCAGGACGCAGGAATGCCCGAGCCAGGAAAGATGCATGTATGCAGATTGTGGGTATGAAGGGATGTACTTTTTGCGGGCTTGCCGGCATTACCGGTGGAGCGGCCACTGCGGGATAAAAAAGGAAAACGGGCTGTCACCCTCAGGTGACATCGATAAGTTCTGCTTCGGTGATATCGATGGATTCCCCAAGGTTGTCGACCTGGGCGCTCCGGGTCATCTGCTCGGAGAGGTCCCGGTCCTCCATCACATCGCGGATGCGGGCGATATACGGATCAATGGTCGGGTCTTCCTGTTCCTCGATCACATGCCGGTATTCACGCAGGGTTGACGGGCTGACCCCGAGTTCGTCGGAGACTTCCTTCATCGTCTTCCCGGATTCGAGGAGTTCTTCCATCTTCATCTTGTCAAACGGCATCTTGAAGTCGAGTTCCCGAAAGAGCTTGAGTCGTACCCGTGCACGTGCGACGGTCTTACTCAGTTTCTCGTCGCCGAGTTCGCGGGCGATCTCGGTGTCGTTCTTGCCGGCATAGAATGAGGTAACGAGCTTTGCGAGCTGGATCGGCTTGAGCGAAGTCTTGAAGATCCCCTGTTCGATGATCTCACGCATCACCAGCGCGACCTCGCGTTCGATTGCATCGCTATCCCTGAGGGTGCCATGAATGTTTTTCATCGGCTCGACAATCTTTGTCTTGCCGGACATGGTGCTGAAGAGTTCCAGCAGCTGTGATTTCCGTTTCTCTTCCGTCATTGCAAACCCCGTCTTGGGATTAGGATATACAATACCCGGTGTACTATTTAATCCTATCTTTACGCTCCTTTTGACCAGAAACCTTTTATTTGGTTCTGGATTGCCATTCCTCAACCCATCAGTTTTTGAGCAGTACCAAAAGGCCCTGTTCCCGATCGGATCCGGTTAACTCCCCTGCCAGCGCGCGAACATGGCATCTTTCGGGGAACCGGTCCTGTACCGGACACGAGCCTTTTTGTCGGGAGTCGTACAAACGTGTATACGATATATATCCCAGTGATCACCATGAGCGATGTTTTTGAGAATGTCATGGATCTTGCCAAACGCCGGGGCTTTATCTGGCCTACCTCGGAGTGTTACGGTGCGGTGGCCGGTTTTATCGATTACGGCCCCCTCGGCGCCATGATGAAGCGGCGGATCGAGAATATCTGGCGGCATTTTTACGTGGTCCAGGAAGGCTACTACGAGATCGAGTGCCCGACGATCGCACAGGAGGCCGTTTTTATCGCTTCGGGGCACGTGAAAGGCTTCTCGGATAAGATGTGCCAGTGCCCGCACTGCAATGAATACCTGCGGGCCGATCACGTGGCCGATGGCGGCGGGGTTGCCAATGCTGCAACCATGGACAATGCAACTCTCTCGGCAGCGATTGCCACCTGCAAGTGCCCGGCCTGTGGCGAGGTGCTGGGAAACGTCGAGGTCTATAATTTCAACCTCATGTTCCAGACCTCCATCGGCCCCGGTTCCCAGCGGGTCGGCTACCTTCGCCCCGAAACAGCACAGGGGATGTTCGTGGACTTTACCCGGTTGCTCCGCTTCTACCGCGACAAGCTCCCCTTTGGCGCCGTGCAGATAGGGAAGTCCTACCGGAACGAAATCTCGCCCCGCCAGGGTATGATCCGGCTCCGGGAGTTCACCCAGGCAGAGGCCGAGATCTTTGTCCACCCGGCCGAGAAGAACCGCCACCCGGCGTTCAAGCGGTATGCGAATTACCGGATGCCTCTGTTGACCTACGTCCACCAGCAGAAGTGCGAGCCGGCAGTCGAGATGTCGATGAGGGAGGCCGTGGACAAAGGTGTCATCGCAAACGAATACGTTGCCTACTACGTGGCCCTTACCCACGAACTGCTCGTGACGGTAGGTATAAAACCGGATCGGCTCCGGTTCCGTCAGCATCTTCCCGACGAGCGGGCGCACTACGCAACCGACTGCTGGGATGCCGAGGTCTATTCGGAGCGGTTCGGCTGGGTCGAGACCGTTGGTATCGCCGACCGGACGAACTACGATCTCAACGCCCATGCAAAGCAGAGTGGCACCTCGATGACGGTCTTTATCCAGTACGACCAGCCCAAGAAGGTCGAGCGCCGCCGCATCATACCGAACATGGGCGTGCTCGGTAAGCAGTACCGCCAGAAGGCAAAGGCGATCTTTGCCGCGCTTGAGAAGGCAAACCCGACCCCGGAGGGTGTTGATGTGACCGTCGATGGCGAGAAGATCCATATCCCTGCCGACCTCTTCGAGGTGCGGGACGAGGTCGTGGATGTTCGTGGCGAGGAGGTCGTACCCCACGTGATTGAGCCATCGTACGGCATCGACCGGATGTGTTATGCGGTGCTCGAACAGGCCTATGACGAGGACACTGCGGACGGCGAGAAGCGCACGGTGCTTCGCTTCTCCCCGCAGGTTGCACCGGTCCAGGTCGCGGTCTTCCCGCTCATGGCCCGCGACGATCTCGACACGATTGCAGAGGAGATCACAACCACGCTCCAGAAGCGCGGTATCCTTGCCGAGTACGACGACTCCGGTGCCATCGGCCGCCGGTACCGCAGGCAGGACGAGATCGGGACACCGTTTGCGATCACGGTCGACTACGATTCAAAAGAGCAGCACAGCGTTACGCTCCGGGACCGGGACAGCATGAAACAGGTCAGGATCGCCATCGATGCGATCCCGGAGACGCTTGGTGCGCTCGTACGGGGCGAGAAGAAGTTTGTGGAACTGGGATAGGATCTTATTTTTCTAATTTTGTATCTTTTGAGAGTTAACAATCCGTTTTTAGACTCCAGTTAGTTGTTTACTTTGATTTGAAAGTACGAGGGTTCCCACCCCCTTCGGGGGTCGCTCGGGCTTCTTGCCGGGCCCTCGCTGGGCAGAATACCTTTTTTGGGATAAACGTTTCTTTTGGGGGAAAAAACAGGTAATTGAAGCCGCCGCGGGGCGCCCTTCGGGGCGGCGGCAGGGCATCGCAAATTAGGGCAGGGATTCACAACCAGTCCGTAAACGGTTTGTACAGGTTTTTCCCACAATTCCCTATATTACCCGGCGGGACAAACCCACTATCCAGATACATGTCCAGCATCAGCCATCCCCTCATCCGGCCCGACAGCATCGAGTCGCGGGAATACCAGCTCGCGGTTGCAATGAAGGCGCTGGATGGAAACACGATGGTGATCCTCCCCACGGGCCTCGGGAAGACTGCGGTCGCCCTCATCGTCGCGGCCTCGCGGCTCTACAATGAGAAAGGTCGGGTCCTGATGCTCGCCCCGACAAAACCTCTCGTGGAGCAGCACCTCCGGTTCTTCGAGAAGTTCCTGCTCGCCACAAGCCCGGCCGGGTCCGATGCCTCCCCGTTTGCGATGTTCACCGGTGAAGCCCCGCCGGACGAGCGTACCGCCGACTGGGAACGCTCGCAGGTGATCTTTGCCACCCCGCAGGTAGGTAAAAAACGACCTCATCGCGGGACGTTACACCTTAAAAGACTGTCACGCTCATGATCGTGGACTGAGTGTCACCGGGCGGTAGGGGAACTATGCCTACGTATTTCTCGCACAGCGCTACATGGCGACCGCAGACAAGCCCCTGATCCTTGCCATGACCGCATCGCCCGGCGGGGCGCAGGTAAAGGTTCAGGAAGTCTGTACAAACCTCGGCATCACGCAGGTCGAGAACCGTACCGAGAAACGATCCCGGATGTCCGGCCCTATGTCCACGAGCGGGAGATCGATATAGTCAGCCTCGCATTACCCGTCGAACTCAAAAGCGCCATCCACGCGAATCAACTCCCTGCTGGAGAACCGTCTCGCACTCCTTGCATCGGTCGGGTTTGCCGTTCCGAAACGTGAGAAACTCTCCATGCGGGAACTCTCCGGTATCAACGCCCAGATCCAGCAGCGTATCCAGAACCGCGACCAGGCCGGGTATGCTGCGGCTTCGGTCTATGCCGAAGCTCATGAAGCTCCGACATGCCGTAACCCTTGCCGAGTCGCAGGGAAGCGAGGTGCTCAAAGGGTATGTGGCAAAGCTCGTTGCCGAAGGCTCGGGCGCCGGGGGGAGCAAGGCGAGCCAGCGGCTGAGCAAAGGACCCGGTCTTCCGCGAAGCTCTTTCGATCAGTCCTCAGCACTGGACAACCGAAGCTGCACCCCAAACAGGCAGTAGTCCTCGACCTTGTCCGCGAACAGCTCGAAACCCATCCCGAAAGCCGGATCATTATCTTTGCCACATTCCGCGATACGGTCCAGCTCCTGGTCGATTTCTTAAACGCGAACGGGATCGCCTGCGAGCGGTTCGTGGGGCAGGCGACCAAGGATGCGGAGAAAGGGGCTCTCGCAGAAGAAGCAGATCGCGGCCTCTACCCGGTTCAAGGCCGGCGAGTTCAAAGTACTCGTTGCAACCGTCGGTTGGCGAAGAGGGGCTCGATGTCCCCTCTACCGATCTCGTTCATCTTCTACGAGCCGTCCCTTCCGAGATCCGCTCCATCCAGCGCAAAGGACGTACCGGCCGGTCGGCAGCGGGAAGGGTCGTTGTCCTTGTTACGAAAGGGACCTCCGATGAGGTCTTCCGGTACGTGAGCCAGTCCAAGGAGCGCCGTATGCAGAAGAGCATGAGGGAGCTCGCCGGGCATTCGGTTGAACCCGGCAAAACCGGTGGCTGTCGATCAGGCCCTCATCGATGAGTTCACCCCGCAGGGGCCGACAATCCACATCGACGACCGCGAGACCTCATCAAAAGTGGTCGAGATCCTCTCGGGCATGGGCGCTGCGATCCGACTCGAACGCCTGCCGGTCGGGGACTATGCCATCGGCGACCGGATCATCGTCGAGCGTAAGACCGCGAAGGATTTCGTCGATACCCTGATTAACCGTGACCTGCTCGGGCAGGCAAAGGCGCTCTCCGAGGCGGTTCCCCGCCCGGTCATGATCATTGAGGGCGGCGACATCTTTGCGCAGCGGGACATGAACCCTAATGCCCTTCGCGGAGTCCTTGCGGCGCTCACCATCGACATGGGGATAACGCTTCTTTTCACCCGGGACGAGCAGGACACGGCCCAGATGCTCTTTGTGATCGCAAAGCGCGAGGAAGGCGAGCGGGGCGAGCGCAAGTTCCACCCAAGGAAATCGTTTGCGTCCGCAAAGGAGGAGCAGGAGTATGTGGTCTCCGCCTTCCCTGAAATTGGGATGAAGAATGCCCGGCTGCTTTTATCGCATTTTGGGACGATACAGGGGATTGCGAATGCTTCGCTGGAAGAACTCATTGCGGTGAAGGGGATTGGGGAGAAAACCGGGGGGAAGATCTTTGAGTTGTGCCGGAGGATGTACGGGTAAATATTATCGGGCGTTTAAATTTGCCATCTTTTCCTGGAACGCATTTTTCACAGTTATTCCCTGATTTCGAGATGTAGCGATGCCCTGCCGCCGCCCCGAAGGGCGCCCCGCGGCGACCTCAATTATCTGTTCTTCCCCAAAAAAAGGTTTGTTCCCCGACAAAAAGGGTAATCTGCCCAGCGAGGGCCCGACGAGGCGCCCGAGCGACCCCCGAAGGGGGTGGGCTCCCTCGTATTTTGACCTACGCTGTTTTGTATTCCAGAGCTCACCCCAACTCCGGTACCGTATCCACCCACGCCTCCACCTTCTTTTTAATCCCCTCGTCCGTATACGAAGAAACCGTAACCCGGTCCCGGGCAAGACTCAGCGCGTACACCTCGCCATCCGGGTCGTGACATCGGATCGTAACCGAAAAGAGGTCTTCGTCCGGCAGGTGCTTCACGGCGCCCCGGTGGGAGAGGTTGTTTGCCACGTTCGAGATGACCGCCGCGATCCCGGTCTGGTATCCACCGACCGAAGTCGTACATCTCGATCGCTGCGCCAATCCGCTTCTTCTTATCGTTCAGGTACACGAACTTTGCCGTATACATCTCCCGGACCTTCTCGACCGGGGGATGGTTCTTCCGGGCCGAGCGGTACGAAGTGCAGCCAAGGGGATTTCCCAGAATCAGGGACTGGACAATCCGGTCGAACTTCCCGATATCCGCAACCGGCTGTTTCAGGTAGTGGAATGCGCTCTTTGTTCCCGTTCGTGGTTTGAATTTTGCCATGTAGTTCACCGGTTTCCTGCCAGGCGGGCCCATATCCGGCATCCGTTGCCGGGACCTGCCTTGGTTTACTATCAGTACAGGAAAATGAACCGGATCGGATAAATCCTTGCCGGTAATGCAGGGGGTCGGGCATGAAAATAGGATATGGTATTGGGAGCGATGAATTACAGGTCTGATTCCCGGATATGCAAAATTTTACGGGATAAATACGGTTTCTAGAACCATGCTTGGGCCAGCCAGGAGCTGGTAATGTTGCCCGGTACTGACACTAATTATAGGTCCGACCCCCTGCATGATGCAATACGGAATGATACAAAATTTCGGTTAAACTGTCAGGTTTTCAGATGAGATTTCCCAAATAATTGTCCAAAAATTTATACAAAATTAATGCAGGGGGTCGGACACAAAATTAGCCAACCGCCGCCACGTACCGTATCCCGTACCAGAATCGCTGAAAAGATCCAGAAAGCAAAAAAGAGCGAACCGGCACGGATCAGAGCCGGCCGGTAATTTCGAGCGCTTCGGTCCCGATCTTCACCGCATCCATAAGCGCGAGGCAGCGGTCCGGATCGTTTTCCGTTTTTATGCGCTGGCAGAGTACGCGGATCGTTGCGGCAATCTCTGTTGAGAGTATTTCCGCCTCGGGGATTACACGGCGGGGCTGGCAGAGCGGAGCGACCTCCGCGGACGGGGCCGGTGTGGGCGCAGGTGAGACTGCGGGGCCTGCGGCGGGTTTTGATGGAACTGCCGCCTCCTGTTTTCTCTCGGCGCAGACCACGCAGAACGTTTTCTTCTTATACTCGAACATCGGGCACCCGCAGACCGGGCAGGTCTTTTCGAGCATCTTACCACCTTTGAGGAGGTACTCGGCCATGATCTCGTCGTCCTTTCTCTCTGCCATCATCTCACCGTCTGATCCAACATCCAACTTATATATGCGAGTTCTACGTATTAACTACAGGTACACGGCAGGTGATACCATGGCAAATCCTGAAAAAACAATGGAAAACTGTATCCTGATGCTGCAGCACATCCAGGAGGACAGCACAATTCCCCGAAATATCCGGCGCGTTGCTGACGAGACCCGGACGCTGCTTTCCAACAACACCAAGGCAATGGGCCTTCGCGCCGCCGAGGCAATCTCAAAAATCGATGAAATTTCCAACGATCCCAACATGCCCATCCATGCTCGGACACGGATCTGGGAGCTGGTTTCCCAGCTCGAAACGATCCCGCTCGACTAGGGCTGAACGGATTTTTTTGATCTCTTTCTTTTTCCTTTGATGCTTATCCGCCGCTGCCAGGAGTAAACCGCAGTCATGCAGCGACCCGTGATCAGGCATTGTTTTTAGCGGGAGCGCCTCGTTATCGGCTTCCCGGGAAAACCTATCCCTGGCCGGCAGGAAATAAAATCCAAAAAAGGTTGGGTTATGCCGCATCCAGCGAGCGGATGCAGTACCCGAGTGCAATCCCGATGATACCGTATACCACGAGGATCACGCCGACCCAGATCACCATCAGGGCGACACCGAGAAGCGGGAGGACGCAGATCATCAGCCCGAGGATGATGGCGAGGATACCCTGGAGGGCAAAGAGGCCCCGGTGTATCATCGTCTTTTCGCCGACCGCAACGACAAGCCCGATAAGCCCGCCCAGGAAGAGGGCAATACCGGCGATAACGGCAAGAGCCTGTCCCATCACGAAGGGATGGATGATCGTTGCAATCCCGACAAAGAACCCGATAATGGCAAGGACCGCGAGGAGCGCCGACGACTTCCAGCCGCCCGGTGAGAGCGCGGAGAGCACGAGTGCGGAGAACGAGAGCAGGATGATCAGGATCCCGATCAGTTCGATGAGCACGGTTGCCGACACGGTCGGAAAGAGTACCACGAGGAGTCCGAATATCACGGCAAGTGCGCCCAGGAGGACAAGCGATCCCCACTTGACACTGGCGACGTTTTCAACAGTTACAACATCTGCAGCCATAGGCAACATTAGAACCCTTTGCGCGGTTCCAGATAAAAGTTCTTATATGATGGCATTTGCTTTCGGTGAACGGAAGAACCGGGAGAGGGAACCGGAAAAAATGGATGAATATGGTGGGGAATTATGCGATCTGGTGGGAAACCGACGGGAATACTGATCTGGTCTGCAAAGGATGACTGGTAGCCGTCGGGGAAGGTGATAGTGGTTGTCTGCGGTGCGAAGTCAGCCGAAATCAGAGGGGCATACCACTCGTTCTTTACCGCTTTTTGTGCAGCGGCAAAAGAGAACGTCGGGGTCGTCATAGGTGGTCGTCCCGGCATTTGTTGAGACCTCGGCAAACGATCCGATGGTCACATCGGCAGAGGACATGTCGGCTTTCCCGACCGTCACCGGCCGGTTGAGGTTCTCCTGGAGGGCGTTCTGGAGCAGCGTTGCCGGGTCTGCTGCGTGGAAGAAGATGGCGGCCTGCTCGGCAAAGGAGAGGTCGTACTGCATGTCAGCCTGTGCGTTGCCGTTCTGGTCGAGGGATATGGTAAGGGTCTTTGCCGTAAATGCCTGCGCCGGCATCACAGCCAGGCATACGACGCAGAGAAATCCGATTGCAAGGTATCCGAACTTCATATGGTGTCGCGTTTACATTACATTTTTGGATATATAGGCTTGCCCGTTTGCGAAACCGTCATTTGCCGTCGGAAATCACGGCGGATAAAAAGAAAAAGGGGGTGCCCGGGAGGCGGGCCGTACCGGGAAGGTTACCTGCGGTCCCTGCGGGAGCCGAGAGCAGCGATCATTCCCGCCCCGATCAGGCCAAAGAGGACAACTGCCACAGGCAGCGGGGAGGGTTTTGTGGTGGGAACCGTGGTCGTTGCGGTGGACGTTACCAGGTTGACGTTCAGGGAGACGATCTCACCGGCCGCCGGGTGCTGGACTATTGAGCCCGATGCGGTCACGTACCCGTCCTTTTCGACCCGGTAGGTGGTAAACGGTGTCCCGGTCACCGATACCGAGTCGTAGAGTACGCCGTTTGAGATCGTACCCTGGAAGGAGTCGTCGAAGTAGACGTTTGCTCCGTCAACATTGCAGTAGATTGCATAGGTACCCGTTCCGGAACCGGCTGGCGGGACGGTGGCGGTCTCCGTTACCGGGGACGAGGATGCGTAGAGAGTGACATAGATGTCCTGCGTCTGTCCCTTGGAGGGGGTGGACGGCAGGGTGCCGGAGACGGTGGTGTACCCGCTCTTGCTCACCGAATAGGTGGTGTAGGGAGTGCCCGTGGTATAGACGCTAACGGTCAGGACCCCGTTTGAAACGATACCCTTGTTTGTCCCGTCAAGGTATACGGAGGCACCGTTCACATTGCAGTGGAACTGGTAATACCCGGTGTCGCCGCCAATGAGCGTTGTCGTGACCGCGGTCGTGGGTGCCGTTACCGGTATGGGCACGAGCTCGGGATACAGGGAGAGGGTCTGGTCGTCGGCGGGCATCGTAACGGATCCCGTGTAGGTGTAATACCCGGAGTTCGAGACCGAGTAGGTGGTATAGGGCGTACCGGTCGTGGAAACTTCGAGCGTGAAGCTGCCTCCCGAGATGGTGCCCTTGGTCACGCCGTTGAAGGAGACCGAGGCGCCGTTCACATCGGAGTACACGGTGATCCAGCCCTTGCCGCTGCCGGTCGGTTTTGCTTCGAGGGTGACGGTGATCTCCATGTTTGCATCGCCGCCCGGCACATAGTTGACGCTGCCGGTGGCATCGTAATAGCCGTCTTTTGTTACTTTATAGGTGGATGCATCGACACCGTTCTCGATATCGAGGGAACCTCCCGAGATCGTTCCCTTGTAGGTGCCGTCCAGGTACACGCTTGCGCCGTTAACGTTGCAGTTGACGGTCAGCCACCCGGATCCTCCGGCCGGTGCGGAGGCGAGGGCCGGTACCGCTAACAGGCCAAGGACGATCAGGAACAAACAGAACGAGGAGTACTTCAGTCTCATACTCCTCCCGGTTTCCCCGGGGGACATATAAGCCTTGGGCTTTTGGAAAAGGGGAATAAAAAGAAAGGAACAGTCAGTACTGTTCTGCGATCCGGACAAACTCGTTGAAGTGTTTGCTTTTCTTGAAAAGCCACCAGGTGAACCGTTCAATCACGGTAAAGGAGAAGGATCCTCCCGCGGCATTGGGGTGCCCGCCGCCGCCGAACTCCCGGGCGATCAGGTGACTGATGGGTGGGACCGAACGGAGGGAGAACTTGCCGTCCTTTCCGATGATCACTTCGATATCGGTCTTCTTCTTGTTCCGGATATAGTGGGCGGTCTCGCTCGGGTAGCCGTAGAGCGGGGCAAAGACGATCCGGTACTTCTTCCCGGCATACGTGGCGTGGTGGAGGCTCTTGTCCATTGCCTCGTCCATCTCGGCCTTGATCTCCCGGTATTCAGCCTCGATCACGGGATCGGTGAAGATTCCTTTGGTAAGGCAGTCGCGGACATGGTCCCGGTTCTTCTTTCTCTGGAGGACCTGCCCGAGCACCGCAGATCGGGGGTCGGCATGTTTCCAGAGATCGTAATCGCAGACAATACGGGCGACCTTCTGCGGCCGTTGCATTCCCCGGCATGAGGTCGCGGGCAACGATCCCGGTTGCGCAGACCTCGGTATCGACGCAGAGGAACGAAACAGAGGTACGGATCGCGGCCATCTCTTCCTCGCGCCAGCGGTGGTGGTCCCGCCACTCGATCACCCAGCCGTTTTTCTGCGCTTTCTGTGCCAGCGTATCCGCCCCTTTCTGGAAGCCGATGTCGGAGATCGAGAGCGTGTCCCCTTTCCCGGGAGACGCCGCGGCAAGGGAGAAGAGTGCAATAAATTTCCCTACCGAACTCCAGATCGTAAATACGCCGTCTTTGCCGTATTTCATCCGGTGGATGGCATCGGCCCCGACAGCATCGAGGTCGTTGTGCGTCAGGTGGACAACGTGTGCGGTTCGCGAGGCGATGGCAGAAGAAAGGCTCTTCTCATCATCCGTCCGGGGTGGCTGCGGCATTCATATACTACTTGGCATGGCAGGGGATAAAGAAGAGGTACCAAAGTGTATACGGGCGCCCTTGGGAAAGCACATTATTTATTAATGTCCAGTGACAACCATTATAGTCCTGCCCTAGTAGCTCAGACTGGGAGAGCGCCAGACTGAAGATCTGGTTGTCCCCGGTTCAAATCCGGGCTGGGGCATTTTTCTTTTGAAGTTGTTTTGGCACGGAGTGTGTACGGTCTGACGGGGCCATACTGCTCTGTGGTTATCGCTACCGTCGTAACCTATAATATCCCCCATGGCTGAATCTCTATACCTCATCTGATCCTACAAGGTGTCCACGTATGGAGATCATGCTTGCGATCGTCAGTATCGTCGTTCTGGCCGTCCTTTTACTCTATGTCGGCCTGCGATTCGGGTTTCCGAGCATCGTCAGTTTCATCATCATCGGGATGGTTGTCGGCCCGTTCGGACTGGGCCTTATCACCGACCAGACGGTCATCGATACGATCGGCGAGATCGGTATCGTCCTTTTGCTCTTTACCATCGGCCTCGAATTTTCGTTCCAGACCATCCTGCGCTCGTGGCGGGCGGTGTTGATCGGCGGCATCGTCCAGGTCTGCACGACTATTGTTGCGATCACGGGCATCACGCTTGCCTTTGATATGCCGTTTAACGAGGCGCTCATCTTCGGTTTCATCGTCTCGCTTTCGAGTACGGCCATCGTGATGAAGATCCTCCAGGAGAAAGGCGAGGTCGATACGGTCCAGGGCCGGACACTACTCGGGATCCTCATCTTCCAGGATCTCGCTATCATCCCCATGATGCTCGCTCTCCCGCTCCTTTCGGGAAATGAAGGGGGCATCAACCTCTCCGCCGTCCCCTTCCAGCTCACCAAGATTCGCGCTGATCATCCTTGTTATCATCGTCCTTGCCTACTGGGTGATCCCCCGGTTCCTCTTCCGGGTCGCAAAGGAGCGGAGCCGCGAGCTCTTCCTCTTTACCATCGCCGGCATCTGTATCCTGATCGCATGGCTGACAAGCGAGGCCGGCCTCTCGTTCACGCTCGGGGCGTTCATCGGCGGCCTGATCATCGGGGAATCCGATTATAATATCGATGCTCTCGGCCACATCATCCCGTTCCGCGACGTCTTTGCCGCCATCTTCTTCCTCTCCATAGGTATGCTCCTTAATACGGCGACCGTGCTCGCGAACTGGGAGTACGTGGCGCTCATTATCGTCGGGATTATTGTCGTCAAGATCATCACCGGCGCGTTTTCCGCAGCCTATCCTCGGTATGCCCATGCGGATCTGCGTCTTCTGCGGTCTTGCCCTTGCCCAGATCGGGGAGTTCTCCTTTGTGCTTGCAAAAAGCGGCCTCGATGCCGGGGTGATCCAGGAGGCCGTCTACCAGCTCTTCCTTGCCGGCGCAATCGTGACCATGATCCTTACGCCGTTTGCCATGCTCGCGTCGCCGACCGTGGTCGACCTGCTCTACCGCCTGTTCCCGAACCGGATCGCGCGGGAAAAGAACCTTTCTCGCCGAAGAAATGTCTCCCGGGGGAGCGATCTCCAATCATATCATTATCGCCGGTTACTGGGATCACCGGGTAAAGAGCGTGGCAGCGTGCGGCAACGCTTGCCGGCATCCCCTATACGGTGATCGAGATCAATCCCGAGATCATCCGCCAGGAGCGCATCCCACTATCGCCCCAATTTCATCTTCGGCGATGCCGTGCAGGAGGAAGTGCTCCTGCATGCGGGGATAATGCAGGCAAAGACCTTCGTGGTTGCGGTCTCCGAGGAGGAGGCGATCCCGCGGATCATCCACACGGCACGCCAGCTTTCGCCCGATGTGCATATCCTCGCCCGGACCCGGCACGTCAGGAACGCACAACACCTGCTCGACCTCGGGGCGGACGAAGTGATCTCCGAGGAGTTCGAAGCTGCCCTCTGAGATCTTCACCCGTGCACTGCGCCGCTACCAGATCCCCGAAGACGAGATCAACCGGATCATCCAGCGGACAAAGAAGATGGGCAACGCACTCTTTACCCGGTGCACGGACCCCGAACAGCATAATAAGCTGAAAAATTTCGAGACGCTCTTTAAAGCAACCCATATTCATACCGTGCAGGTCGAGGCGGGATCTGCTGCCGATGGGAAGACCGTAGGGGAACTGGACTTAAAAGAGCGCTACGGGATCCGGGAGTTCGGGTTCCGGCGCGGAACCCTCAAGTTCACCCAGCCGGAACCGGAAGAACGACTCCAGCCGGGCGATACGCTCGTCTTCTTTGTCACCGATGAAAAGGCAAGCACGCTCATCCCGATATTTTCCGCCCCGGGAAAGTAAGGGGACCTAAAAAGCCGAAAAAAGGGAAAAGCCGGTTACGCCTTTTCTCCGGTCTTCTGCGGGGGATTTTTCGGGAGATGGAGGGTGAACGTGCTGCCACTGCCCACCGTACTTTCGACCGAGATCTCCCCGCCATGGGCATCCATGATCTTTTTTGCAATGGCAAGCGAGAGGCCGATCCGGTCGAACTTGCGGGAGAGCTGGCCGGCGTCGGGGAGCTGGAAGGGCTCGAAGATCGAGTCCAGCGAGTCTGCCGGGATCCCTTCGCCATTGTCGCTGATGGCAAGGTGCCAGAAGGGATCGGTGCTGTCGGATCTTCCGGTGATTGCGATCCGGCGCGGCGGGGAAGAGTAGCGTACGGCGTTCGAGAGTAGCGAATCGATCACGATAAAGAGCCGGGGCGAATCGGCCTGGACAACCATATCCTCAGGAACCGTCACTGCAATCGAAGCGTGCGACGCATAGCCGCTTGTCTCGATAACAGAACGGACGATGGCGGCAAGGGAGACCGGGGCAATCGCGAGCTGGATCTTTCCCGAGTCGAGGACGGAAGAGTCGAGCATCCGGTTGATGATCTGGCGCTCACGGTCGGCGCTCGTCAGGCAGCGTTCGAGGACTTTCCGCGTCTCGTCCGTGATCCCCCACTCCTTTGGATCGGTAAGGAGGAGGTCGAGGTACCCGATGATCGGCTGGAGGGGCGTGCGGAGTTCGTGGGCAACGGTGGCGAGGATTCCCCGGCGGCGCTCGTTGTCCTGTTCGATCTTTGCTTCGAGACGCTGTTTTTCCGAGGTGTCGATTACGTTAACGAGCGTTGCCGGCTGGCCGAGGTGCCGGATGGGTGTGGTGGTGATCTCTGTCCTGCGCAGTTCTCCCGAGGCGGTCCGGAACGCAAGTACACTCACGGCAGAACCGATCCGCTGTTTCTCCCAGGCATCGATCCGCTCCTGGCAGGCAAGGTGCTCGTGGTCCCCGGCAAACAGGCAGAGTTCTTTTCCCAAAAGCTCCATCTGGGAAACGCCCACGAACCGGCCGAACGCAGGGTTCACGTATCGTATGATTCCTTTCTGGACGATCAGGATTCCGATGGGCGAGTTCTCGGTGAGCTGTCCGGTACCGGGTCATGGTCTCGTTGACCGACTTTTTCCTGCGAGTTTCCGCGAGTTGATATTGACTGCTGTACAGCTCGTGGTATTTTTGTCGAGCGGGCTCCAGGAGAGGCTTACCCAGAAGGGTGCCCCGCTGTGCGTCTTTAACCGGGTCTCGAAGTCGCTGCTCACCGGCTCTTTTGCGATCCGGTCCTGGAACCGTTCCACGTCGCCCGGGGAATAGAGGAGACTGGTAAAGGTCATCGCCGCAAGTTCCTCCGCGGAGAACTGGAGCATGCCGGAGAACTTGGGGTTGTACCGCCGGATGGTACCCCCGTCGCGGTCGAACACTACGATCCCGAGCTGCGAGTATTCGAAAACCGAATGGTACTGTTCTTTTTCGCGGCCGATCCGTTCGAGCAGGATGCCGATAAGCGCGGTGATTGCGACAAGGATGACTGCCTGGGCGGTTACTTCGAGCAGTTTCGCAGGATCGGGGAAGTAATAGAGGTAGCCGGCAATTTCGTAGGCGCAGGCGCAGATGGCCGAGACGATTACGCCCCGGCGGGGGTAGGCATAGACCGCGTAGATGAGGGGGATATAGTAGAGTTGGGAGACAAGGCCGCTCAGCCCGAGAGGGAATGCCGCGATGGCAGAAAGGGTGACGAGAACGGCGAAAAGTGCGATCAGCCCCCCGCGCAACATGTTATCCCTGCCGGGATTTTTTGTCTGCTGGCGGGCTGACATGACTGCCATTGTCAGTCCTGCTTTTGCACCTGTTCTTATATATTGGTTCCTCATGGCCCCCGGCTAAAGAGAGCTTGCCCCCTCCCGGCGGGGTATAATACCCAAAAGAAACACAAAGATGATCTGTATGCGTCCGGTTGTTATCGTGAACGTGGCCATGAGTGCGGACGGGAAGCTCTCGACCCGGGAGCGCCGCCAGGTGAAGATCTCCGGGATGGAGGATTTTGCCCGGGTAGACCGGCTCAAGGCGGGATGCGATGCCGTGATGGTCGGGATCGGGACGGTGCTTGCCGACGACCCTTCGCTCACGGTAAAAAACCCGGATCTCAAAAAGCAGCGCATGGACGAGGGGCGCCCGGAGCACCCGGTCCGGGTGGTGATCGACAGCAGGGCGCGGACACCGCTCACGGCATCGATCCTTTCCAAGGGAGACGGGCTGCGGGTCGTTGCAGTCTCGGGCCGTGCCGATCCCGACCGGGTCGCCGCACTACGCGGGAAGGCAACGATCATTGTTGCCGGGGAAAGCGAAGTCGACCTTGCCCGCGTCCTTGACGAGCTCGGTGCAATGGGGATCCGGAGCCTGATGGCGGAGGGCGGCGGGACGCTGATCGCCGGCCTTGTCCGGGCTGGCCTTGTTGACGAGTTCTATACCTATGTGGGAAGCATTGTCATCGGCGGGAAGGATGCACCTACCCTGGCAGACGGCCCGGGCTGGACTAAGGAAAGCGAGTTTGCCCGGCTCACGCTTGCAGAGGTTACCCGGATGGACGACGGCGTCCTCCTTCACTGGACGGTAAAAAAGGCATAACCCTTTGCATTCCCCGTTTTTTTTGAGTCGGGGATGCCAAGCCTCATCACCGTTCATGTAAAATCTCTTTTTCACGTATATCGCAATCGTTGTCCTCGCCGCGGTCTTTCTCCTGATCGCCGTGCGGCAGGTGGGAAGGTTCACCTTTAAGATCTGGCAGGTCATGCTCGGGGGAGCGGTGGCCGTCCTCCTTTTGGGTCAGATCTCCCCATCCGATGCCCTTTCCGCGATAAATACCGGCGTGATGGTCTTTTTGTTCGGGATGTTTGTTGTCGGGGAAGCACTGTACAGGAGCGGGTATCTCGACGAGCTCTCCGCCCGGTTCTTCCGACATGCCGGAACACCTGATCAGCTCCTTTTTCTCGTGATTTTCGGGTTCGGGATCTTCTCGATGATTCTGATGAACGATACGCTCGCGATCATCGGGACGCCCCTTGTCCTCGGTCTTGCGGCTGGCTCCCGGCTGCCAAAAAAGATGCTTCTTCTGGCCCTTGCCTTTGCGATCACGACCGGCAGCGTTGCAAGCCCGGTGGGGAACCCGCAGAACCTGCTCGTTGCAACCGGGGGCGGGGTGGCTGCACCGTTTGTCATGTTTGCCCTCTGGCTTCTCCTCCCGACCCTTGTCTGTCTCGCCGTTGCCTGGCTGGTGCTCCGCTGGTTTTACCGCAGGGAACTCGTACAGGCAGCACCGGCCTGCACTCTTGAACCGGTACAGGATCCCCGGCCCTCCGATCCGGCGCTCACCCGGATCGTCGAATGGTCGCTTGCGATCCTCGTTGCTCTTGCCGGTGCAAACATTGTGCTGTCGCTGTTCACCGGTGCTATCACCGTCCCGCTGCCGCTGATCGGCATTGCCGCAGCCCTCCCGGTTCTCATCTTCTCGGGCGAGCGGTTTGCCGTGATCCGGGCCATCGACTGGTGCACGCTCGTCTTCTTTGCCGCAATGTTTGTCCTGATGGCCGCGGTCTGGCAGACCGGTCTTTTCCAGTCCTTTGCCGGCGGGACCGGGCTCGCATCCGTCCCCGCGATCCTTGCGACGAGCGTTGTCGTCAGCCAGTTCATCTCGAACGTACCCTTTGTCGCCCTCTTCCAGCCGCTCATCCTCCAGGCCGGGGGCGATACCGCCCGGCTTATGGCGCTTGCCGCGGGGAGCACGATTGCAGGAAACCTCACGATCCTTGGTGCCGCGAGCAACGTGATCGTCATCCAGCAGGCTGAGGCCCGGGGCGAGACGCTGACCTTCTGGGAGTTTGCAAAGATCGGGGTGCCGCTTACTTTGATTCAGATTGGGATCTATGCGGTGTGGCTGGTTGTGGTGTGAGGGGCGAGAGTGAACCCTATTATGTAGAACAGTTACGTTTCCCGGTTTTGATGGTAACAGCATATGAATACCATTGTAGAGCCTGAATGGTGGGTGTTTTAGGATACCTCCCTAAAAAATGAAACAACCCCTATCAAATGTTTTCCGAGTTAATTCTACCAGAAGAAATCGCATAGTTCAAGGTTATAACGTATTATCAAGTTAAAAAATTAAGAAATGTTAACAAAATAATCAAAATAAACAAAGCAAAAAATTTTTATTATTATAAATCTATCATCCAGTAAATATGAATTTTGACTTTTTAAATTTTGGATTTCTTTTCATCGTATTGGCGTTATTTGGTTTTGTTGTTAAGGATATCGTCAATTTAAGCCAATATTGGAATTTTCCGGATGATTATAAAAGTGACACCGAACGTTTTTTTAATTATATTTCCACCGCTTTACTAATCATTGCGTTTGCAACTATTCTTCTTTCTCCATTTATCATCTCAAAAGATCCAAATATCGTGAACAATTTTCTCAATGCAACTTCCACTTCAGTAAATACTCTTCATGATTCTCAGTATATCTCTGATGAAACATATGCGGGGATAATTCAGAACACTTCTTTAGCAATTTTAGGAGTTGTAATTTTTAGTTATCTTTATATTTTCATATACTTAATCGCGTTTTTCTTCGGGGTTTTATTACGGTATACAAAAGCATATGGTGTGAATGTATTCTTAAAATCTGATCCTAACTCTCCGGTGCCCTTTAGAGAACTTATTCGTGAATCTGAACAATTTTTCTTTTTTGAAAAAATGGGAGGACTCAATATGTGGGTGGCAATAAGGAAAGAGGATGTTGTTCGCATGGATATGATAACTTCACCTTCAAGAGCGGAAAACTTTTGTTCAAACCTAAACAATATTTTATCCCAAAAATTTCCCCGATATGCTCCCTATAATCATCTTGCTCCTTTTTTCCTATTTATGGGGATATTTGGATTTTTGAGTGGAGCATCACTACTAATTAAACGGGATCTTAACGCAGCAATAGTATTTATCGTCGTTTTGCTATTCTTTGGATTATTAGCTTATATTTTCCGAAATAAACGCCAAAAATCGAAAATGCCGTAAATATATACTGACAAATTGTTGATAGGTACTCTTTTTTTCTTGTAAAGATTTCCAGAATGGCCTGTTCCCTCTTCAGCACTCGCTCCCACAATTACAAATGGCTCATCGACAATTCTTAATATGTCTTTGAAACAGGGTATGGATACAGGTTTCAGGCAAATTAAACTAAAATTAATATTTAATCTTCATACCTCCTCCCTAACATCTTCATCCACTACCCTAATTTTTCCGCCAGAAAGTACTCATGAGGGCTTACGTTCTTGTCGGGGGCGGCGGCAACACTTCTCATTAATGGGGGTAGGGGAGGTGCCCCCTACCCCCCCACCCGTATTTTTTTTAAGTGGGGGGTACCCTCCCCCCATGTCCCGGTCTTGGCCGCCCCCCTTATCAAAAACAAATGGGCTGCCGGATTTGTTGCTCCGTCGTGGTTTCACGCAAAAATCCGGCATATCTTCTGCAAAAAATCGTGTCGTGATCGCAATAAGGGGGGAGGGGGGTGGCCCCCACCCCCCCAGCATCTTTTTTTTAATGCGGGGGGTACCCTCCCCCTATGCCGCATTCCGGAACGTGAACCGACTCTGCCCGTGGTAGTTCCAGAAGAACGCGCAGCAGGTTGCAATGATCTTGGCCGGCAGGGGCGGGATGGCAAGGAAGGTGACCGCCAGCCACACGATCCCGAGGTTCACGATCAGGCAGGAGACCGAGATTGTCGCAAAGGTTGCAAACTGGGTTGCGGTTTTCCTGCTCTTGTCGTGGAATGTGAGGTACTTGTTTGCCGCATAACTCACCTACGATCCCGCAGCAGTACGAGAATGCCGCGGCGTACAGGTACCAGATCCCGAGGTATGTCATCGCGGCATACATCAGCCCGATGTCCACGAGCGATGAGAGTACCCCGACAAAAAAGAACGGGACGATCCGCGAATGGCAGCATCCGAAAGTCCCGTTATCCATATCCGTTCATCCCCTGTTTGTTAACGTTCTTCTTTTCGTGTTTCACGCTGCACCGAGGCAGTCGTACAGGGTGGATCCTGCCCCGTTTGTGCTGCTCTGGTTTACCGCGATTCCTGTCGAATCGTCCCCTTCGGTCAGGGAGACCGCTGTGCAGTGCGTGCTTACCCAGCTCGCAAGTTCGCTGTTCCCGCTTCCCGAACCTCCGCCACCGCCTTCGCCGCCGGTCTGGAAGAACCGGACTTTCCCGTCATGGATGTATTCCTGGAGCGTGGTGACATTGAGGACCTGGTCGCTGCCGGCAAACCCGCCCAGGCACATAACCGGTTTTCCCGTTGTTATGATCAGGTCGGCACCCTGATGCGAACTGGGAACGGCAAGGATCCAGGTCTCGTTCGTGGTGTGGGCGAGCAGGTAATCTGCAAGTGCGCTCATCGATCCGCTATCCCCGGGTCCGCCCGTGCTCCCCGGTCCCCCGTTCATGCCGGATCCACCGGCAGTACGGTCACCTGAGGTTCCGCCCATAGAGGGCATACCCGACGGGCCGGCTCCTGAACCCGATCCGCCCGTGGTGCGTGGATCGGAAAAGCGGGTGCTGTTTCCCACCCGGTCCGCCTGTTGCATCCTGCCATCGTCCGGGGCTGTGCTGCTGCCGCCAGGACCGAAGTTACCCGTGTTCCCGGGTCCGGCCATCCCCGTCGGTGAAGAGCCCCCCCCGAACATACTTCCCCCCTGCCCGCCGCCGCCCATGCTTCCTCCGGAACCTCCCGAGAGACTTGCCGAAGGGAGGTTTCCGCTGTTTCCTCCCGGGAGCAGCGTGCAGGACCAGGCAAGCGGCGCGATGAAGACGACTGCAATGGCAACAGCGGCAATCTGCATCCGGTGTTTTTCCAGCACTTCGGTTTTTTGTACTTTTACCAGCACAAGGGGTCCGGCGCATCCGAGGGTAGCGACAAGGATGACCGGCCCGATTGCGCCGACAGGACCCGAAACCCGTTCGAGGAAATATGCCTGGATGAGACCGGTGGCAACGATCGCAATGATAAGAAGCCACCCGGTGCGGTTGCCCGAACGATATTCATGGTACATGCCAGCCGCACCGATCCCGACAAGTGCCGCAAGCGGGGGAGCGAGCGTTGCGATATAGTAGTCGTGCCAGAACCCGGAGGTGAAACTGAAGTAGAGCAGTCCCGGGACGAGCCAGAGCAGCATGGCAAGGAGCGTCAGCCCCTTCTCGCCAAGGTAGCCGGCCTCTTCAAATCCCTTAAGGGAGAGTTTACGGGGTTTCCTTGCCCAGGCAAGAACCCCTATAAGGGCGAATACGAGGAGCCAGCCGATATCCCCGGCAAGATCGTTCTGGAAGAGCCGGAGAATGCCCGGATTGCTGCCGTTCATCCCTCCGCCGCCCATTCCGCCCGGACTGCCTGACGGCATGCCGGAACTGCCCCCGACACTCCCCTGGCCTGTCGGCCCTGCCGACAATGATCCGCCCGGTGGAGCAGAAGTGCTGCCGGATGAACCCGGGCCGCTGCCCGGTCCCGAAGCAGAGAGCCTGGCATCCATGTCCTCCTGCAGAAGAGCCGGGCGAGCCAGTTGCCGGGACCATTCCCGCTTTCCCCGATTCCGAGACGGTGGGCGCCGTTGTAGTTGAGGATAAGGCCCAGTTCCGTGTTGTCATCGCTGCCGCCAACGTACGGGCGCTGGTCTGCCGGGATAATGTCGACCACGAGTGCCCAGGAGAGGGAGACTGCGAGAAGTACAAGAACCGCAAGTCCGAGATGGAGGATCCGTTTCTTCCACGAAAAACCGGTTGTCGCGAGGATATAGACAAGGAGGATGGCCGGGACAACGATGAATGCCTGGATCATCTTGATATTGAACCCGATCCCGACAAGGACCATTGCCCCAAGAAGCCAGGGAAGCGACCGCTCGCGGGCGGCTTTGAGCGCAGCCCAGACCGCGAGGAGGACGACAAAGACCATCTGCATGTCCATGGTTCCGTTCCGGGCAATGGCAACCGAGACGGGGGTCACGGCAAGGGCAAATGCAGCAACCAGCCCCGCCGGTTTCCCGAACGGGCGGGAGACGATAAAATAGATAAGCGCAACCGAACCGACACCGGCAAGGGCCTGGGGAAGAATAAGAGCCCATCCGGAGAACCCGAGCACTGCAGCAAAAGCCGCCTGCACCCAGAGGCCGACCGGCGGTTTATCGATGGTGATAAAACCCGCCGGGTCAAGAGAATTAAAAAACCCGGCAACCGGGTTTACAAGCGTGCTTTTCACCGCGGCTGCATAATACGCATTCGAGAAACCTCCGTTCCAGATATTCCAGAGATTAAAAAATGCCGACAGGCAGAGGATCGCGCAGAGGATAATCTCTGCGGGGATACTTTCTTTATTATATCCCCCGACATCATGCCATGCGCCGCTCGACCAGTTCGATTATTTCTGTAACCATCCTGACATGTTCGCGGGCAGGACCCTGTACTGTCCGCTCGATCAGGGCAAGGTCCATGAGGATTTCGTTTGTCTCTTCTGCGGTAATGATGTACCATTTGGCCGGGTTTTTTTCCGACAGGGTCGTGGCCGTGTTTTCGGTGTCCGGCAGGGTTCCGGTATTTCCTGTGTCAGTCATGGCGGGTCATCCTCGTGTACAGCCGGGCACGGATCACCGCAGGTTCCCCTGGAAGGGAAAGGAGCTGATCCGGTGCCCCGGGCTATCTATCTAAAGGGAGACTTCACCGGTTGACGAATATATTGGTGAGATGGCTGCGGTACATCCCGGCTCCCGGTTTGGGATATATTGAACCGGTACGGATCATCCATCACCGGGAGAAAAGGGGGTTCCCCGCATACTATTTTCCCGGGAAGGGAAAAACTGCGAACCGAAAAAAACCAACCCTTTTTATCACCACAAAAGATAGTAATGGTAGAGCGTCCCTGCTGACACATTTCATTGAGTTAAAAGGATTTAAGGGGGTGTCTGTTACGGCTGACAAGAAAACGGTGTGCGTTGCAACGGATCCGGAGTTCATCCAGGAGTTGTCCGAGTACCTCGAAGTCCTCTCTAACCCGGTAAGACTGAAAATCCTCAAGGTCATCGAGAAGGATCCAAAGGAGATCAGCGAGATCGCGTCCCGGATCGACACGAGCTATGCGAACACGAAAAAGCACATCGACCAGCTCGTCCGGATTGGCCTTGTCAAAAAGGAGGCCGGGTTCGGCCGTGAGACCGTAAAGGGCATCCACCCGGTCTGGAAGTTCTCCCTTGCAGAGGGCGGCCTTGAGATGCTCATAAAAAACCTCGGGGTCTTTTCCCGGGTCAATATCCCCGTCGGATTTGGCGGCCTCCAGGATAAACTCGATACCGTCCGTGCCGCTGTGGTAAAGGAGGCTGGGGAGGGAGTGCCGGCCCTGCACATTGTCGGCGGGTCGTGGGCTGGCCGTACGTTCCTGTTAAAAAAGGATCATATCGCGATCGGGAGGACGGATCCCGATACCCCGTCACGGACGGGAGAGTCCGATATCGTGCTTCCCGACGATTACGTTATGGTAACAAGGATCACGAAACCCCATGCCGTGCTCTCCCGGTCATCGTCCGGCTGGCAGGTCGAAGACCGGGGAAGTTCCGGGGGAACCTATGTCAACTCCGATCTCATCGCACCGATGCACAAGACCTCCGTAAAAAACGGCGATGTCATCGATCTCGCACTGGGCGAAAACGCTGCCCGGTTCCTGTTTATCGCAGATGCATAAGCACGGTTTTTCTTTGTCGTGCGCAAAAAGACCCGTAAGTAAGGATGTGAGATGGTGATGGCCCGGAGAAACAAATACTGGTTTATCCTTGCTGTTCTCCTTGCCCTTCTCGCTCTCACGCTCCCGACAGCGGCAAAAGTCACTACGTACGACCCGGCCGGATCTGCGGGATCGGTCCAGGATCTAATTAACAATGCCTCAAGTGGCGACAGTATCTTCCTTCCATCGGGGACGTACTATGGGAACCTGGTCATCGACCGAACTATCGTGTTCGGCGGGCTCGATACCGCAAATCCCCCGGTGCTTGTCTCGGATAACGCATCTGGCGCCGGCCTTACCCTTTCCGCCGACGGGATCACGGTAAACAACCTTGTTCTCCTCGGGAACGCCACAACGGGCCTTGCCGTGCTCTCGAACAACAACCGTATCAGCTCCACCACCACAACCGGCCACGAAACCGGGATTTCCGTGAGAAGCGCATCAAACAATATCTTCGCGGGCAATACGATATCCGAAAACAGCGTCGGGATAAACCTCGACCGGACCGCACGCTCCAATACCTTCTCTCTCAATCTCCTTAACAACAGCATCAATGTCATCAGCTCGGGATCCCAGAATACCTGGAGTTCGAACCGGCAGGATTACCAGTACAAAGGAGAATCGTTTTCGGGGCCGCTGGGGAATTACTGGGCCGGGATATCGTTTACCGATACGAATGGCAACGGGGTGGGAGATACACCCTATACCGCTGACGCTCCATCAGGAACCCCGACCGGCAGCGCTGCTGTTATCGATCAGGCCCCGCTTGTGAGTCTTCCCTCATCTTATACCGTTCTTACCTCTGCCGTTCCGGTCAATGCGACCCGTCTTGGCGACCTGATGCAGCCGCGGGGAGACCAGACCCTTGACCAGTCCACCCCGCCGGGTAATCTCCAGTCAGCATCAGGCCCCGGCGGTTCCGGCGAACCCTTTACCGGGTCCCAGCAGGGCCAGGGAAACCTGCCTGAAGGCCTGCAACCCCCCAACCCCATCGGAGGTTTTCTTGCGAGGTACTGGTGGCTCGTTCCCGTGGCCATTGTTATCTCTGTTGCCGGCGGCATCCTCTTCGAGCGTTCGCGCCGGAGGAAGAAAGCCGCCCTTCCTGAAGATCTCCCGGATACCGGGGAACGTAACGCGACCGTGGTAAAAAGGAACCCTGTTGCCGGTGCAGTGCCGGCCATGCCCGAGCACGAGTACGGTGCCCGGCTGCCCCCGGCCCTGGAAAAGAAATACCCGAATGCGGAATATATCGCAGAGGGCGGGGTCGCCCGGGTGTTCAAGGCATACGATGAAAAGAACAACCGTGACGTTGCGGTGAAAGTCCCGATACGGTTCGACGAGGAGACGGGATCGCAGTTCACCAAAGAACTCAATGTCTGGGAAGGCCTCCACCACAAAAATATCGTTGAGATCTATGCGGCCAACATCTTCCCCCGCCCATATATCGAGATGGAATACGTCCCGGACTCGCTTGACGAAATGAAATTCCCGATTGACGAAACAGAAGCGGTTTCGATTATCCGGGGCGTGGCAGAAGGCCTGATGTATGCACACGAGCGGGGGATCATCCACCGGGATATCAAACCCGGCAATGTCCTCCTTGCGCCTGACGGGACGCCGAAAATTACCGATTGGGGGCTATCGAAGGCACAGGGGACCCGGCAGTCCGGCCTGATCGGGTTCTCTCTTGAATATGCCGCGCCGGAGCAGCTTGCACCGAACCTGTACGGGCAGCCCGGGCCCTGGACCGATATCTACCAGATCGGCGTTCTCTTTTACGAGATGTTGACCGGACATGTCCCGTTTGGCGGGGATGGGATGGGCGAGATTACGCATGCGATCTTAAATGATGAGCCGGAACCGGCGTTACCCGGTGGATCGCATGCAACGGAGATCAACGCAATCATTGCGCGGTGCATTAAAAAGAACCCGAAGGACCGCTACGGATCGGTTGCCGAGTTCCTGGCAGATATGGCAAAGTTCTGAGCTTTTATTTTCCCGACAGGACGCTATCCCTGTATCTGCCCGGAAATTCCCTAAAAAACTCTTTTAAAAAAATGAATTACTGGTTTTCCGGAGGAGTGCCTGAAGGCTGTGTTCCTGAGGGGGGTGTTCCCGAAGGGGCCGTGCCGTTCATTTCTCCACCGTGCCCTCCCTCGGGTGGGGGTACCGGAGGGTGCAGTCCCGTTCATCTCGCCGCCAGCCGGTGCGCCCGAGGGTGCGGTACTGTTGGTCTGATCTCCGGCAGGCATAGTGCCTGACGGTGTCATTGCTGCGTTCTGTCCTGAAGACTGGCTGTTGTCCGAAACCGCCGGGGTTGCGGACGAAGCACTGCTGTCCGACGACTGGGTCGTGCTTGTCGAGCTGGTACACCCGGCAATCATGATGCCTGCGATCAGGATTGCAGAGGCGATCAGCATGAGTGTGATGCTCTTTTTCATGGAATTCACCTTGGTTGTGCGATTGTCCCCTCACGGCAGGAATGCGGGCCGGAGATCCCCGGAAGGGATTGTACCGGCGGTTCGGGAGACAAGCCTTTTCTTAATCGGGCGCTGTCCCCCGGCCGGTCCTGCAGCCGTTATGCCTGTGCGGGAAGGTTTTGTCATCGTTTTCATATTCCCCGTGTTAGGGAGAACATTCGCCTTTCTCTTCCCCACGGGTATCTCTTATATTCACTGTATGGCCGGGGTAATGTCCTGAAACCTATGGGGATTATTTGAACCTGCCGGTGTAGTATATAAGAACGCGCAGGAACGTTTTCCTGAATAGCTAAAAAACCGGGCAGGATCCGGATCAGGCAGGCCTGCCGTACGTGAATGATCGCTGCCGGTTAAAAATCCGCGGGAAAAAGAGAGATCTCCTGGCCGGCAGAGCCGGATCGGTTCGGGCCGTTAATGATGCCCGTGTTTAGAGATCCCGCCCGCTGGTTGAATGCGGCCTGCGCGGCGGACGTTTCATCAGCAGGTATCCCACGATTCCTATTGCAGCAAGAACTACAATACCCGCATACGGGAGGATGCTTCCCGATCCTCCTTCCGGTGCAGACGTGGTTTCTGCTGCAGGAGTATCTGTTGCCTCAGGGATCTGTGGTTCCGGAGCAGTGGCGGAAGGAACTGTGTCTGTCACGGTTGTGGCGCCAGTGACCGTGATATACCCGCTTTGGATAACCGTATTAGTACCTCCGGTGTTGGATGCCGTGAGGCTGACGGTATAACTGCCGGCAGTGGTGTAAGTATGGGACGGGTTTGGCAGAGTCGAGGATTCGCCATCGCCAAACGACCATACCCATGCCGTTGGCGTGTTAGACGATGAATCGGTAAACTGCACGGTAAGGGGTGCAGCACCGGTAGTACTGTCGGCAGTAAAGGATGCAGAAGGAGTGCCGATCGCTTTACTTACCACAATAAACCCGTATTTTGTTGTCGTATTACTGCCCTCGTCGTTTGTGGCGGTCAGGGTAATCGAATAACTGCCCGCGCTTTCATAGGCATGGGTCACGTTCTGGTAGGAAGAGGTCTCGCCGTCGCCAAACGACCAGTACCACGTGACTGGCGCATTTGCCGAGGTATCGGTGAAATTGACCGTGAGGGGTAGAGTTCCCGACAAGACATCGGCAGTAAACGAAGCAATGGGTTTTGCGGGATCCGCAACCACGTAATCAGTTCCGATCGATGTATCGCTGCCTGCATCGTTAGTGGCCGTCAGGGTCACGGAATAGGTTCCTGCAGTCGTATAGGTATGGACAGGGTTCTGGCTTGTCGAGTATTCCCCGTCTCCAAAGGACCAGACCCACGATGTGGGTGTGTTGGACGATGCATCGAAGAACTGGACGGTCAGTGGGATATCTCCCGAGGACCCGGTTGCAAGAAATGACGCAACAGGTTGGGCGGCCTCTTTTGTAACCGTGATATACCCAGTCTGGGAAGTGGTCGTTGCACCGGCATCGTTCGTGGCAGTAAGAGTAACTGAATAGGTGCCGGCAGTGGTGTACGTATGGATGGGGTTCTGGCTTGTGGCAGATGCACCGTCGCCAAACGACCAGAGCCATGTCGTTGGGGAGTTAGTCGATGAATCCATAAACTGGACGGAAAAGGGCAGTGTTCCCGAGGTCTGGTTAGCTACAAATGCGGCAACCGGGGTCGTCCCGATCTTTGTTACGGAAATATACCCCGATTTTGTAACCGTTGCGCTGCCTGCAGCATTGGATGCGGTCAGCGTGACAGAATAGATCCCTGTGGTAGTATAGGTATGTGCAGGATTCTGGAGCGTGGAGGTTCCGCCATCGCCAAACAACCAGACCCAGGTAGTGGGTGAATTTGCAGATTCATCAACAAAAAGGACACTTAACGGGAGAGTCCCGCTTGTCGTGTTCGAGATAAATGCCACGGAGGGAATTGTTGCTGCACAGGCCGGTGCGGCAAGGAGAAGACAAAGGAGTATGCCATATCCGGCACAGGAGATTTCTTTCATATTGCACCTCTTGCGCACCGGCAGGAGACTCCAAAAGAAGTTCTGGATCTGTTGCATCTGATCACCATTACGATTCCCCCATCGATGGTTCCCGTATATATTATGTGAATATCCACCGCGTACACGGCTTTCTCTCTTTAGGGATGTATTGAACCATCTGGTACAAGGTACTCATCTGCAGGAATTTTTGTGCGATAAAAAAAGAAATGAATGAATAAAAGAGGGCAGGTGAGGGAAATTCGTTCCCTCACGCATTCGCATTCATGGATCGGCAGCCCTGCAGGATCCTCTCCATGCCGGCCCAGGGACGCATAGTCGGGTGCTTGTAAATTCCCGATCCTTTTCCCGGGAGCTGCTGCACATCCCGGGGTGATAAATGTCTCATCGCTATTGTGTTTTCTTAAACACCCCATCACGGTTTGGGGTTTCTTTGTGCCTTTCCTGATCGTGTGCTCTTCCTTGTCTGTGGTCTGGTATCCGCGAAATAAGCGGTTTTACCGGATTCACGAATATTCCTGCAGGACAAAAAACACCCTGCCTCGTGCAGAGTCACGGGGCTTATGATCGTTTCAGGTGTTCCCTGGAGAGTGATCCTTTGTCATCTGGTCCCTGTCTTCCCGTCTCACCTCCGCTGGTGATTTCCCGGTCGGGTACTCACCATACATGCCCGTGGTAAGCAGGGGTTTTATATTGCCCGCATGGCGGTTGTGAAATTATGGACCGGCTGGCATATGGGTAAAACCGGGAAGTATAATATATCCGGGTCCGGCAGTCCCTGTTATCCAATCATTGCGGTTACCTGGAATATCACAAAAAAAGAGAAATTTTTGGAAATGAGGGGAATGGATCCGGATTTGGGGATACAGTTATTCGCTCCTCAGCGCATCGATTCGGGTCCATGTTCGAAGCGCGCCATGCCGGGTACAGTCCCGAGACCACACATACCACGATCCCCACAAACATCGCTGCCGGGACGTACATGATACTCTCCCAATCGAAGAAGTACGCCGTTGTGCCGATCATGGCGTCCACCACCGAATACCCGATGAGGATACTGCTCACCCCTCCGATGACCGCACCAAGGAGCCCTAAGATGAATGCCTCGTAGAGGAACATCCGGCGGACCTCTCCGCGTTCCGTACCTATGGAGAGCAGGATACCGATCTCCTGGATCCGTTCGTTTACCGACATCATCATCACGTTAAAGATGCTCACTGCCGCGACAAGGAGCGAGATGCCGCCGATGGCCATGATAAAGGTCGTTACCGTGCTCAGCGTCGATGTGGTGGTTTCGAGCTGTGAGGTTGCATCGGTGATCCGTACTGCAGGAGACTTCGAGTTGGTATTGAGCTTGGTATCGATCGCCTCCTCAATGTCGGCGATATTGTCCGTGTCTTTGACGATCACGTTCACCTGGTCGTACTGGTCCTTCCCGCCGTACTGGTTGGTGTACCACTTGCTGTTCACGATGATCGCATTATCTGCGGAAACACCGTCTGATGTGGTGCCCCTTGATTTCAGGACCCCTACGACCTTTACTTCAGGGCGCGAGGTAGATGAGAAGGAACCAATCTTGATCCTGCTACCAACCTTGAGGTTAAACTGCTCGGCGATATTTGCCCCGACAAGTGCATCGTTCACACTTTCAATGCTTGTGTTCCCGTAGGTCTGGTTGAGGGTTAAGAATTCTGTGATGTCATCGGGATCGATCCCGTAGACCTGTGCCCGGCCCGGCACCGATGAGAGCGTGAACTCGGCGTTGGTCGAGTAGATTGGAATCACCGTACCGTTGGTGCCTACCACCGTTTTGATCTTGTTGAGCTCGGTCTTGGAGATTCCGGTATCCGAAGACGACGTGGGGGTCGAACCCGGCGGGCCCATACGAACGGAATCCGACGAGATCACGATCGTGTTCGCGCTCGCGGAGAGCTGGTCTTTTACTTCCAGCTGCATGTTGGTTCCCAGCATCCCCATAGAGGCGATGGCGACAACGCCAATCACAATGCCGATCGCAGCTAAGAGCGACCGGGTAAAGTTCAGTTTCACGCTCCGTACCGAGAGACTGAAGAAGATGTCGCCTTTGATCATGACTGAACAATCCTCCCGTCTTCCAGCCTTATTGTACGCTGAGCGTATTCTGCGATCTTCGGGTCGTGGGTCACAACGATGAGTGTTTTACCCTTACTGTGCAGGTCGCAGAGGATGTCCATGATCTGGAGCCCGGTCTTACGGTCGAGGTTCCCGGTCGGTTCATCGCAGAGGAGGATCTTCGGGTCGTTGACCAGTGCCCGGGCTATGGCAACCCTCTGCTGTTGTCCCCCCGATAACTGGGTGGGGCGGTGGGCGCTCATATCCTTGTCAATCCCTACCTGTTCCAGAAGGGCATGGGCTCTCCCGGTTGAATCATGTTTTTTGTACTTCAGGATGAGCGGGTATTCCACGTTCTCGTACGCGGAAAGCAGGGGGATCAGGTAGAACTTCTGGAAGATATACCCGATCGTGTCCCGGCGCATGTGTGTCCGCTCGAGCGTCGTCATCTTAGCCACGTCTCTTCCCGTGATATACAGTGTCCCCGACGTCGGAACGTCGAGGATACCCAGCTGGTTCATCATGGTCGATTTACCCGATCCCGAGGGACCCATGATGGCGACAAAGTCGTTTTCCATGATCTCAAGGGAGACGTCCCTTAAGGCAGTAAAATCCCCGCTCTCCAGATGGTAGGTCTTTGTCACATCGACAAGCTGGATAATGGGGGTATCGGTCATGTCCGATCCCTCACTGCTGTTTTTTGATCTTTAACAGGATCCATTTCCGCTTTTTCCACAGCACGATACCTGCCACAAGGATGATTGCGGCGATGATTACCGGCATAAACGAGCTGATTCCTCCGCCCTTGCTGCCGGTAAGGAGCGAGGTTGCACTGTTACTGCTGCTGCCGCCGGGACCGCCGCTCATACCCCCGGGTCCCCCGCTCATGCCGCCCGGTCCGGAGCTGAACGAACTGGAGGATGTCTTTGTGTTGCTGTCAGATGAACCCGTGTAAGTGCCGACAGAACTGGATGAGAGGTCCAGGGTCTTTGTTAAACTGTAGTCATTCCCCTCGCTGTCTTTCCAGGTCACAAGGAGCGGAACAGATGACAGATCGGTTGTGGTAAATGTTACCTCAAAACTGTTCGAGTCGTCAGAGGCGATGCTGCCGATAGCATATTCAGGATAGGTCCCGGTTCCTTTTGCCGGGGAACTCACGGTCACGACTACCCCTTTTGCATCGGAGACACCGGCATTCGTAATATCCCCGGTGAGATCGTAGGTACTTCCGGATGAGGAAAGTACCACGTTATTGACAACCGGGACCGCCGCCGTCTTGTCTGCACCAAAGTTTATCGGCAACACGACATCGACGGAATGAGGGTTGTTGCCATTCTCATAGCTGACATGGAACGTCATGTTCGATGCGGTGTGAGGAGTGATACCGAACGTCACGTCCGTGGAACTGCCTGCTGCAAGTGTCGATACAAGCTTGGTACTCGGGTAGGCATCGCTTCCCGATCCTTCCGGTGTGATCACAACGTTGTTGACATCTCCATCACGGGTATTCATGATGGTAAGTGTCACGTTCTGCTCGGCTTCAGGGGAAAACGAGGTCGGCTTGTCGGTTATGGCTGCGGTAATCGGATCCGAATCCACGATAATCTTTACCGGGTAGTGGATGGAGTTGCCGCTCTTTGTCCCGATGGAGAAGAGTGCATAGTAGGTCCCGTCCGGGGGTTTTGCCGTGACGATCATGGAATAGTCAATCGTCGAGCCGGCCCCGACATAGCTCGTCGTTTCCCACTGATCCTCGTCATCGACATTCAGTTTTGAACTCAGGATATCCGGATGCGAGAGACCGATGGCGGAAGTACCGCTGTTCGTGAGCGTTACGGTAATCGTACCCGTGTCGCCCGGGAAATACGAGACCGGATCGAGGGTTACATTCGAGACATACACCAGCGCTGCACTGTCCACGTTGGTAGTGGTAGATGAACTGCTGCTGCTGGACGTCGAGCTGCTGGATGTGCTGCTCGTAGATGAGGTGCTGTCCGCAAAACAGACCGGCACCATCATCAGCAACAGGATGATGGAACATATTCCCAGTTTTATCTTCATGATATCTCCATAAAGTATGAGCCATCTCTTCCCCTGCCGCGACAGATATATTCACAGCATACCGACAGGCGAATTATGTACCGAAAAGGGGATGTATTGAACCGGCTGGTTTACAATACCGGACTGTCATTTTCCAAAGGGTAAAAACCGGAATTAAATACGGTATTTTTGCGGCAGGGTGGTGATAAAAAAAGCCGGAATCCTGCAAGGTTATGGGAGTGTTCAGGGGTTGTCTCGATCCGTTCCCTGAGACTCCGCTGGTGGGTGCCGTTCCAGTACAGTCTCCCGCACCTGCTGCACCAGAAAAAAGTATACCCGGTCTTCACGTCCGGGGCATAGGATGCTGAAGCGATCTCTTCTTCGGTAGCCCTGCATAGTTCGGTATTGCACAGCGAGCACCTGCTCATGGAGAGCCTGCGCACGATATGCCCGGTTTCTATGAGTTGTCCTACCTGCGCAATAACGTCTTCAGTCTCGACAAGTACTGCCTGTTTTTTGCCCCTTCGGGCGAGTTCGTGGTCCCGGGTCAGCAGGATCCGGTTCTCGCGGCATGCCAGATCGAGCAGCCGCGTGTCTTCCCGGGAATCTCCCGGGGACCACCCGTTTGCACTGACCGTGTCGTATCCCATGAACCTTAAATAACGGGTGAGGGTGCCGAGCATCCGGTCGGCAAGGAACCGGGTTTCGGAAGGGACAGGTTCATGCGACATGGCGCACGATCCCGATCTTTTCGCCGCAGTTTGTGCACTGCCGGTCATCGAGGCCCGCGATCCGTGCAGAAAATCCCCGCCGTTCGATGAGGAGCGACCCGCATTTCGGGCAGTACGTATTGTCGAACCTGCTGTATCCCACGTTCCCGGAGTAGGGGAATTGGAGGCCGAGTTCTTTTGCCCGGGTGCAGATCTTTTCGATGAGCGCAGCCGGTGTCCCGTTGCGATCCGTCATCCGGTAATCCGGGTGGAACGCGGAGAAGTGCATCGGGGTGTCGGGGCCGAGGTTTTCAATCACCCACCGGATCAGGGCATCGATCTCACCCCTGCTGTCGTTAAGCCCGGGGATCACGAGCGTCACGGTCTCGATGTGCATTTTGAGTTCGCGGGCGAGAACGGCAGCATCGAGCACCGGCTGGAGATGCGCGCCGCAGATCTTCCGGTAAAAATCGTCGGTGAAGGCCTTGAGATCCACCCGGAACGCGGAGAGCATGGGGGCAAGTTCCCGCAGGGCTTCCTCCGTGATGTAGCCGTTGGTGACATAGCAGGTGCCAAGGCCCCGGGACCGGGCAAGCGTTCCCATATCGAGGGCGTACTCGTGCCAGATGGTCGGCTCGTTATAGGTCCACGAAATGCTCGCACATCTGTTGGCAGTGGCCCGGGCAACTCCCTCTTCCGGGGATACAGGAATGAGACGGGAATTTGCCAGGTCGGCCTGCGAGATCTGCCAGTTCTGGCAGTGGCGGCATCTGAAATTGCACCCGATTCCGCCAAGGGAGTAGGATAATGTTCCGGGCAGGAAATGGTAGAGCGGTTTTTTCTCGATCGGGTCGATAGCTTCGGCACTCACCAGACCGTAGGTCTCCGCATACAGCGTGCCCCCGGTATTCCGGCGCACGCCGCAGATCCCGTGCTTCCCGTCGGCGATCCTGCACCGGTGGCTGCACAGCGTACACTGCACGGCATTATTCTCTTTTTTTATGTACTGGCGTGCCTCGTGCATGCCTCTCACCTTACGTTACGGTTCCTGTTCCGCGGAGGTCTCCTTTTTTTCGGGGTTTCCCGGGTCGTCGATTTCCAGTACGAACGAACCGCGGTACTTGCAGTTCTTGCAGAGATAGACCTGGCCGATATATCCCCCGGCAACCGGGAAGATATCGTGGCTCTTGCAGACCGGGCACATCAGCATAATAGCGTTCCTCCTTAGAACAACTCTATATGAGCATCCGGTACAAAAACTAGTGCAATGAAGACGGTCGTTATCTCGCTCGGCGGTTCGATTCTGATCCCGGAACTCAACGAGAACCGGATAAAGGCATATATCCCGGTGCTCGAACGGATCGCGGCAAAACACCGGCTCTTTGTCGTGGTCGGCGGGGGCGGTGGCGCCCGGGACTATATCGGTGTCGCACGGGACCTCGGGATTGACGAGGGAACCGCAGACGAGATCGGGATCCTCGTAACCCGGCTCAACGCAACGCTCCTCATCGCTGCGCTCGGCGAAGCAGCCTACCCGAAGGTGGCAGAGAGCCATTCGGAGGCAAAGAAGTTTGCCGAGGCAAAAAAGATCGTGGTGATGGGCGGGATCACACCCGGCCAGACCACCGATGCGGTCGCCGCCGTGCTTGCGGAACGGGTCAGGGCCGATGTCTTTGTGAACGTGACCTCGGTCGACGGGATCTACGACAGGGATCCGAAAAAGTATCCCGGGACACCATACCATGCGACGCTCTCCCCGCAGGAACTCTTAACCATTGTCGGGCAGGGCGGTCTCGGGGCCGGTTCGCACAATGTCCTCGATATTATCGCGGCCCGTGTCGTTGAACGCAGCCACATCCCCCTCGTCGTCCTCGACGGGACGAACCCGGAGAACCTTGCCGATGCCCTCCTCTCCGGTTCCTGCCGGTGTTCGGTCGTGAGCGAGACAAAGAAGAAGGTCCTTCCTCTCTGACTTTTTCGTCATAACGGCAGGTATTTTTAGCGGCTGGCAACAATACTGTAAGACGCGGGGTAGTAGGGTAGCCTGGTCCATCCTAGAGCGTTTGGGACGCTTTGACGGCGGTTCGAATCCGCCCTACCCCATGATAATGAACCGACAGGATGCCCGCCGTATCTATTCTCTTCTGGTAAAAGCATATCCCGACGCCCGTGAGTCTCCGACCACGGTCTGCCGGGGCACGCCTTTTGAGGTGATGATCCTCACCATCCTCTCCGCCCAGACGACCGATAAGGCAGTCCTGATGGTAAAAAAACCGCTTTTTACCGCCTACCCGACACCGGCGGCCCTCGCCCGGGCAGAGATCCGCGATGTCGAGCCCATCATCCACCGGCTCGGGTTTTACCACGCAAAGGCAACACACATCGTTGCTGCCGCACAGGCGTTGATCGACCGCTTTGGCGGCGAAGTGCCGCAGACCATGGAAGACCTGCTCACGATACCCGGTGTTGGCAGGAAGACGGCAAACATCGTGCTCTACCATGGCTTCGGGCAGAACCACGGGATTGCGGTGGATACCCATGTGCGCCGGCTGGCACAGAGGATCGGGTTCTCCGATACGGACGAGGTCGCAAAGATCGAACAGGACCTCATGGCGCTCTTCCCGAAAAAGGAATGGGGCGACCTTACCGATGTCTTCATCGCCCACGGGCGGGCAACCTGCGATGCAAAAAAGCCGGCCTGCGAACGGTGCGTGATACGGCAGTACTGCCGGTATTATCAGAATCCGGGCAGGTAATCCAAAAGGATTTTCCTCCCGGCACCAGCCCACGGCATTTTGTCCGATCCACGGGTTCCCGGCCCGGCAAAAATTTGCCGCTGTTGTGCGGACAAAACTTTTTTCCCCCACTGACCCCCCTCCCCCTCCGGCATGGCAGTATGCGCATATGTTACGGGGTAAAAACAGTGTTTTTTGGAAAAATAATCATGAGCTTTGATGGGGGGTCATTGGGGGAAAATTGTGAAACGTTTACGTTTTACCGGGGATCCCCGTGAAACATTCACAAGCCCCCATCCCTGCAATTTTGCAATGCCCCGGACCAGCATATCCTTGACCCGGGAGATAAAAAAGACCGTTCAGGCCCCGACAAATACCCAAATCGCCGCAAACGCAGCATAGCCGATAACTGCGCTCACCGGTATCGTGAGGATCCATGCAATCATGATGCTTCGGGCCATCCCCCATTTCACCGTGCTCGACCCCATCGTTGTCCCGACGCCCATGATGGACGAGCAGATCACATGGGTCGTGCTGACCGGGATCCCGGCCGCGGATGCGCCGAGGATCGTCGCCGCCCCGGCCGTTTCCGCTGCAAACCCGTGGACCGGGCGGAGCTTGGTGATCTTGTAGCCCATGGTCTTTACGATCCGCCACCCTCCCGCAAGGGTTCCGAGGGCAATGGTCGTGTAGCAGAGTATGATCAGCCAGAACGGGACGGGAAGCGAACCGGATGCAGCGTTCGTCCCGAAATACCCGATGGAAAAGAGGAGGGGAAGGATAATACCCATGGTTTTCTGGGCATCGTTTGTCCCGTGGCTGAAACTGTATGCCGCCGCAGAACAGAGCTGGAGCCGCTTGAAATATCCTTCGGCGGTTGTCCTGTTCGCGCTGCGGGTGATCCAGAGAAGTGCCGCCATGAACAAAAACCCGCAGACAAGGCCGATCAGCGGCGAGAGCACCATGAAGAGTGCGACTTTACCCACCGTCGACCATTTGATGGCAGCAATCCCGGCAGCGGAGATTCCTGCACCGGTCAGCCCCCCGATGAGTGCATGGGAGGAGGAAGTAGGAAGGCCGAAATACCACGTGATAAGGTTCCAGCTGATGGCACCGGTGAGAGCCCCGAGCACGATATAGGGGATAATGGTGGTCGCGACCACGTTGAGCTCCACGATATTACTGATGGTGTCTGCGACTGCAACGCCAAAACCGAACGCCGCAAGAAAATTGAAACACGCGGCAAAGATCACGGCATTTCGCGGGGAGAGGACTTTTGTGGAAACTACCGTTGAGATGGAATTGGCCGAATCGTGGAAACCATTCGTGAAATCGAAGATGAGCGCTACGATAATGATCGCGATAATAAGGATCAGGGGTGCTTCGATCACAGGCCTTCACTTCCCGAACGGCTGCGCATACATCCACCTCACGAATGCCGTATCGCGATATCCGAGAGCACGTTTGCCACGTCCTCGCAGTAATCGGTCGCAGTCTCCAGGTTCTCGTAGATATCCTTGTACTTGATGATCGCCACTGCGTCTGTGGTCTTGAAAAGGTCGGTCACTGCCTGGGCAAGCACGTCGTCTGCGAGGTTTTCGAGTCGGTTTACCTCGATACAGCGCTCCTCGATATACCGGGGGTCTTTTATCGAGCGGATGCCTTTTACCGCACCTTCGATCTCGATGGTGGAGAGGTGGATCAGCTTTGCCAGTTCGATCATGTGGGAGTCGGTGTTTTCGATACCGTAATAGTGCATCTTCTCCGAGGAACCGTCAATGTAATCCAGCACGTCGTCGAGCGTTGAATGCAAGGCGCGAGATCTCCTCCGGATCGATCGGGGTGATAAACGTGCTGTTGAGCTGCTCGTAGATGCCGTGGGTGATCTGGTCGCCCTGGTGCTCCAGGAGCTCGATCGCGTGGCGTTTCTCTTTCACGTTCGTGAAATCTTCGCTTAAGACCACCAGCTGGTAGGCGGCCTCGCGCACGGTTGCCGCCTGTCGCTCAAACATCTCGAAAAATACCTTGTCCTGCGGTATCAGTAGTTCCCGGAGCCCCATATTCCAAACCTACTCTTCATCAGTGCAGAAAGCCTAAAAATATAGCGAAATATTGTGCTCACAGGAGCAGGGTGTCAGCAAGCGTACAGAGCAGGTACCCCGCCCACGCGCATGCGGCTGCAAGCGGGATCGTGACCACCCATGCGATCATCATCTCGCGCACGACATTCCACTGCACCGCATTTTTCCCCCGGGTCACCCCGACCCCGACAATCGCCCCGCTTATCACGTGGTTGGACGAGACCGGGATGCCGTGCGTTGTCACAAGGGCGAGCGTCATGCTGCCGGCAGTTCCCGCACAGAACCCCTGGTAGGGTCGGATCTTCGTGATCCCTTTTGCCATCCGGTCCACGATCTTCCATCCGCCAAAACAGGTGCCAATCCCGATAGCGGCAGCAGAGCAGAGGAGCACCCAGAGGGGTACGGCAAACGTGGAAAGGATCCCGGCAGAAACGAGGAGTGCGGTGATCACACCGACCGCGTGCATCCCGTCGTTTGCCCCGTGCCCTGCGGCCTGGAAGCAGCATGCAACGACCTGGAGGGGGGAAAAGATCCGTTTCATCCGGTCCTGGCGGGAATTCCGGAACAGGTGCGAGACCAGCACATCGAAGAGGAACGCTACCGATGCGCCAAGGACCGGCGAGATAAAGATGAAGAGGACGACCGCGAGGAGCCCGGTGATCTTGAGCACGCCAAGGAGCATGAGGAGGGGGACTGCAAGGGCTCCTCCGCAGATGGCGCCGATGAGGGCTGCCAGCCGGATGTCTCCTTCGAATGTGGCGGCAATTGCCCCGATCGCGACTGCCCCCACCACGGCCCCGGCGAGCGCCCAGGCAAACGTGTCGAGGATGACTCCAATGCCCGGCCAGATTACTGCCCCGATCCCGGATGCGGCAATGCACGCCCCGATGAGCCCGCCGATGAGGGCATGGCTGCTCGAGAGGGGAAGGCCGAGCCGGGTTGCAAAGAACACCAGTGCCGTAGAGGCAAGCATCGCCACGATGATGGTCCCGGGGGTGAGCGCCCCGGGGCTTACGATCGCCGTCCCGATGGTCGCTGCAACGGCCGTGGTAAAGATAAAGGGGCCGATCATGTTGCAGAACCCGGTCAGGAGGACTGCCCGGAACGGGGAGAGCGCCCGGGTCGCTACTACCGTGGCAATTCCCTGTGCAGCATCCGCCATCCCGTTAAGGAAGTTAAGCACGAGCGCCAGCGCGATGCCGAAAACGATCAGGGGCTCGAATCCGGTCATTTGTGGCTCATCGAGATGTCAGAAAGAGCGTGGCCCACATCGTTGCACTTCTCCATTACCTTGGCAAAGCCTTCGTAGATATCCTTGAGTTTGATGATCAGGAGAAGATCCTGGGTTTTGAACAGTTCAATCACAGCACGGGAGAGAAGCTCCCCGGAGAGATTGTACAGCCGGTTGATCTCGGTCACGTGGCTGCGCACGTCGTCGGGATGGTTCAAGGTGGCAAGAGCATCGAGTGCAAGCGCGATCTCTTTTGCGGTCATGGTGATCAGGTACGAGTATTCCCTGAGGACATCGTTGGACTGCGGGAGACCGTAATTTGCCAGCTGGTGGGCCACCCAGTCGAGCTTGTCAAGGACATCGTCAAATGCCGGGGCGAGTCGGGCGATCTCGTCAGGTTCGAGCGGGGTAATCAGCGACTCGTTGAGGCGTTCGTAGATCTGGCGGGTAGGTCTCGTCACCGAGGTGCTCGAAGCTGGCGGATTCTGTGGGCTTTTTCCGTTCCCCCGGGAAGCTCGTGGGTGATCTCGTTTAAGGGTTGCCCGAAGCCTCGTTGATCTTTTCGGCCATGTCCTTAAAGAGGGCAAAAAAGATCTGGTCTTCGGGAAGGATCAGGTCGCGGATACGCATGGTTTCCTGACATACCGTTTGTCGGGAAGTATAAAAATATGCTTAAAAAACGGAGTAAAACATGGACCGGGCGGGAATTGAACCCGCGGCCTCTTCCATGCCAAGGAAGCGATCTACCACTGATCTACCGGCCCGCTCTAACAGTGTAGAACGGCATAGGTTAAAAGAATTGGGGGAAACAAGGGCCGCTGTCAGGGGAAAACAAGGTCCCGCTAGTGACCGGTTATGCCGGGGATTTTGTCCCGGCTTTTCCTTTCGCGCCGTTCTTTTTCTCTTTTTTTGCGGATGTTTCCGGAGCCGCGGCCTCGTCGGCAACATGCCGGATCCATGCAAGGACACGTCCCCGCGCCGCCGGTATTTCGGACTGCTGCACGATCTTCCCGTTATCGATGTACCGGACGATGAGAGGGGTGGCATTTGCCGGGGCTGCCTGGCCCGTCGGCAGGGTGCGGTGCTTCCCGCAGACAAGTTCCCAGACCTGTTTTACCCCGCTCTTCTTTCCCCTCTTTGCCTTTGGCACTCCCTCGATCTCCACGATATCCATGGCAAAGTCGACCACGGGTGCGTTTGCTATTGCCCCGCCGATCCCAAATGCGTCCACGCAGTCACGGTACGCGATCACGTCCTCCTTTGTCACGCCCCCGGAGAGGAAGATCTGCACCCGGGAATAGCCGTGCGAGTCGAGCTCCCAGCGGACTTCGTCGATGATCGCCCGCATGTTCCCGCGCCGGGACCGGGGCGTATCGAGCCGGACCGCGGTCGCTCCGCACTCCGCTGCATGGAGCGATTCCGCCTTCTCGTCGCAGTAGGTATCGCAGAGCATGATCCGGGGCACAGCCTTCGGGGCGTCCCGGGCAAAGGCCCGCCATGCATCCTCCGGGGTTTTAAAGCACATCACCATCGCGTGCGGCATCGTCCCGACGACCGGCATGCCCGGCGGGGCACAGGTATTCGAGACCCCGTCGGCACCCCCGATCCATGCGGCCCGTTCGATCATCATCGCAATGGACGGGTGCTGGCGGCGGGATCCAAAGGAGTACACCGGCCGTCCTTTCGTCTCGCACATGATATGGGCGGTTGCCGATGCAATCCCCGAGGCGTGGCAGAGGAACCCGAGGATCGCCGTCTCGTACCGGCAGAAGTCCCGGTAGTGCCCGGTGATCCGGAGCACCGGTTCGCCGGCAAAGAAGAGCGTTCCCTCCTTCATGGCATCGACCGTTACCGGTACGCCTTCCAGGAGCGCGAGCACATCGGCAAGGCCGCAGAAGATACCCCATGTATCGGGAAGGGCTGCCGCGGTAACCTCCATCGAGACAAGCGGATTGATCCCCTCTTTTTTGAGGACTTCCTCGGTCCGGACAAAGTAGATGTCCGTGCAGTCTCCCGATTTGATCTTCGCGTCGCTCACCGTATCGAAAAGGCCCATACGCAGTTATTGGTACCATGAAAAATTTACACTTGCTGGTCGGAATCCCCGGCTTTCGCTAGGTATTAGTTCCGGGGCAACGTACCCTTGACAGAAGGTTTTCATGGAGAACCAACGTGCAAACGCCGCCCCCTCTTTTTCCGGGCAGGGGAGGCGTGCCTGAATGCTTGGCATTATCGGCGGGACGAGCCTGCTCTTTTCGAGCCTGCCGAAGTTAAAAAAGGAGACCGTTGCGACCCCGTTTGGCGGCGCCGAGATCCTCAGCGGGGACATCGTGATGCTGATGCGCCACCAGTTCGGCCGCCCGCCGCACCGGATCAACTACCGGGCAAACCTTGCCGCCATTAGCGCTTGCCGGGGTGGACCGGATCGTTGCGTTCGGCTCGTCAGGATCGCTCAAAAAAGAGATCCCGCCGGGCACCGTCCTGATCCCGACCGATTATATGAGCGTGACCGACATCCCCTCGATCCACGACCATAAGATCGAGCACGTGATGCCGGAGCTCCCGCGGGAATTCGCAGAGGAACTCTCGCGGGCAGTTCCCGATGCCCGGCTCGGCGGGGTCTATGTCCAGACCCGGGGACCCCGGATAGAGACCGTTGCCGAGGTTCGCGGCGCTTTCCCGGGTTGCCGATGTGGTCGGCATGACCGTTGCCTCGGAAGCAACGCTTGCCTGCGAGCTCAAAATGGACTTTGCCGCGCTCTGCACGATCGACAACTATGCAAACGGCCTCGGGAAGGACTGTGCTCAGCTTCGATCACATCCTCTCCACCGCAAAAGAGAACAGCCGGAGAACCGAAGATACCCTCGGGGCGATTATAGAAAAGATGGGATGAATGAGGATTTGCCATGACTGAACAAAACCACCAGACTACTGATATATTCGGGAAGAAGAAGTCCGTGCTCATCACCAATGTGGTTGCGGACGCTAAACCCGTCGACATTTTTATCGATGCATCCGAGACCATCACCGATATCGGCCACGACATCCGCAAGCGCCACCGGGGCGAGGCGGAGTTCATCATCGATGGCGACGGGGCGCTTGCGTTTCCCGGCCTTGCAAACACCCACACCCATGCGGCAATGTCACTTTTGCGGGGCTATGCAGACGATATGATCCTGCAGGACTGGCTTAGCCAGAAGATCTGGCCGCTCGAAGCCCACCTCACCGGAGAAGACGTGTACTGGGGGACAAAACTTGCCTGCCTGGAGATGATCCGGACCGGGACAACTGCCTTTAACGACATGTACTTCTTCATGGAGTCTGCGGCAAAGGCCGTGGACGAGGCCGGGATCCGGGCCCTGCTCTGCTATGGTTTCATCGACCTCGGCGATGCCGCAAAGCGGGAGCACGAATGCAAAGCAACCGAAGACCTTGTTGCGCACATCAAAGGGTTAAACAACCCGCGGATCCGGGCCGCTGCCGGGCCGCACGCTCCCTATACGGTCTCGCCGGAAGGGCTGAAATGGTGTGCGGAGTTTGCAAAGGCACAGGATATCCCCCTCCACATCCACCTATCCGAGACGGAAAAGGAGGTAAACGACTGCGTGGCACAGCACGGGAAGCGCCCGGCCGCCCTGCTCGATGCCTGCGGAGTGCTCACCCCGAAGACCATTGCAGCGCACGGGTGCTGGCTTGACGATGGCGAATGTGCGCTTCTCGGGAAACGCGGTGTCTCGGTATCCCACAACCCGGCAAGCAACATGAAACTCGCCACCCACCGGGCGCTCCCGTACCAGACCCTTGCCGCAGCAGGGGCAAACGTCTGCCTCGGCACCGACGGCTGCGCTTCGAACAACAACCTCGACATGTTCGAGGAGATGAAGATTCGCCGCCCTCCTCCAGAAGTTCTTCTGGAACGACCCGACCGTGCTTCCCGCCCCGGCCGCCCTTGCGATGGCGACCAGAAACGGCGCAAAGGCGCTCGGCTTTGGCACCGGCACCCTTGTGAGCGGCGCCCCGGCCGATCTCATCCTTGTCTCCGCCCGCACTGCCTGCAACACACCGCTCCACAATGCGGCTTCGAACCTCGTGTACGCATGCGGCGGGGCGGCCGTGGAGACCACGATCTGCGCCGGGTGCGTCCTGATGCTCGACCGGGAGATACCGGGCGAACATGAGGTCCTTGCCGGCGCAGCAGGGGCTGCAAAGGACCTTGTGAAACGGGCACAGGACTGCCTGATCCTTTTTTCATGAAAGCCGTTATCGAGCGTATCGGGGATCCTTCTGCGGTACTGGTGCTCCCCGACCGGGATTTCCTCCGGTTCAGCATACCATCAGTCCTTCTCCCTGACGGGTGCAGCGAGGGCGATATCATCACCGTCTCGCTTGACCTCGACCATGAGGCAACCCGCGTAGGCGCACGACCGGGCCGCCCGGCTCATCGCCGGCCTGATCGATCCGTAACGGCTCCTTCACGCCGAATTATATCCGACACATCTTTACCCTATCCCGGGCAAACTTTTGCACTATGACGTGCTGTGAGAAGCATTCGGAACACAATCACTCAAAGACCTGCAGGATCTGCAAATCGGAATACTGCCACGACTGCCACCCCTCGGCATTCGGTATCTGCGAGAAGTGCGGGTACAAGATCCTGATCGTCCTTGTTGTCGTGATGGTGATTGCCTCGTACATGGCCTGGTTTGGCATATTGTAAAATAGTCTGATATTATCATCATTTTTACCGTACCTGCCCGGAAGCGAGGGTAAAAAATGCAGTCCCGAGAACCTGCGAACGGCGATACAGCAGCCCAGAGTCCCGCGATCTGCCGGACACCGGCAAAACCGGTTACGGAAACCGAGAAGCGTATCGTCCTTTTGATTCGCGATCCTTGCTGGGTTCCTGACGCCGTTTGACGGTTCTGCGGTAAACATTGCCCTCCCAACCATCGGCACCCAGTTCCACATGGACGCGATCGCCCTCTCCTGGGTTGCAACCGCATACATCCTTGCATCGGCCCTGTTCCTCGTACCGTTCGGCAAGATCGCGGATATCTACGGGAGGAAAAAGATCTTTTTGTGCGGCCTTGCGGTCTTTGGGGCAGCATCGTTCGTGATGACGCTCGTTGCAACCGAGCAGCAGATGATCGGGGTCCGGGTCCTTCAGGGGATCGGCGCGGCGATGATCTTCGGGACGTCGGTGGCGATCCTGACCGCGGTCTATCCCCCCGGTGAGCGGGGGAAGGCTCTTGGGATCTACATCACCTCCGTATACCTTGGCCTGACGGTCGGGCCGTTTGCCGGCGGGATCCTTACCGATATTTTCGGCTGGCAGACCATCTTTTACCTCAATATACCCATTGCCATCGGTGCGATTGCCCTCGTCCTGTGGAAACTCAAAGGCGAGTGGGCGGAATGCGCCGGCGAACACTTCGATCTCACCGGCTCGCTGATCTACAGTATCGGCCTCGTGGCGCTCATGTACGGGTTCTCCGTCCTCCCGGCCCTGTACGGCGGTGCACTCGTTGCAGCCGGTATCGGGTTTTTGGTCTTCTTTGTCTGGTTCGAGCTGCGGCAGGCCAGCCCGGTTCTCGACATGAAGCTCTTCTCAAAGAGCCGGATCTTCACGTTCTCCAGCCTTGCGGCCCTTATCAACTACGCCGCCACGTACGCGATTGCCTTCCTGCTCAGCCTCGACCTCCAGTACACCAAGGGCTTTTCCGCCGAACATGCCGGGTTCATCATCGTTGCCGCACCGTTTGTCCAGATGCTCGTCTCGCCCTTTGCCGGCCGGCTCTCGGACCGGTACGACTCGCAGGTGATCTCTTCGGTCGGTATGGGCCTCACCGCCCTTGGGCTTTTCCTGTTCGTGTTCCTTACCGCGGCGACCCCGCTCTGGTATATCGTTGCCGTGCTCATGATCCTCGGGCTGGGTTTCGGTCTCTTCTCTTCGCCGAACACGAACGCGATCATGAGTGCAGTCGAGAAACGGTACTACGGTGTAGCCTCGGGATCAACGGGACGGTCCGCCTCCTCGGCCAGATGCTCTCGATGGGTATCGCAATGATGGTCTTTGCCATCTTTATCGGCGATGTGGAGATCACGCCGCAGTATTACCCGCAGTTCACCGAAAGCCTGCACTGGCTTTTCATGATCTTTACCGTGATGTGCGTGATCGGGATCTTTGCCTCCCTTGCCCGGGGGAAAAACGAGCGGCCCGCTGAACCAGAATAATTTTTTAAGAATTTTAAGGACGAAAAAAAGGGGATTTGGGTTTTATGCGGTCTTGATCCCTTCTGCGGATTCAAGACCGAGTTTTTTGATCGACTCTTCCCGCATGGCAAACTTCTGGATCTTGCCGGTCACGCTCATGGGGAAATCGTCGACAAAGAGGACATAGCGGGGGATCTTGAAGTGGGCGATCTTTCCCTTGCAGAACTCTTTGACCTCGCTCTCGGTGAGCGCCTGCCCGCTCTTTACCTTGACCCAGGCACAGAGCTCTTCGCCGTACTTCACGTCCGGCACGCCGACCACGTACACATCCGAGATCTTTTCGTGGTGGTGGAGGAACTCCTCGATCTCGCGCGGGTAGATGTTCTCGCCGCCCCGGATCACCATGTCCTTTAACCTCCCCACGACCTTGAAATAGCCCTCCTCGTCCATGGTGGCGAGGTCGCCGGTATGGTTCCAGTGGTCCTTGTCGAGGGTTGCGTGGGTGGCGGCCGGGTTGTTGTAATAGCACTTCATCACGCAGTAACCGCGGGCGCAGACCTCGCCGACCTCTCCCATCGGGACGATCCGGCCGGTCTTCGGGTCAACGATCTTGAGCTCCGTGTGCGGGAAGGCTTTCCCTATGGTCGTGACCCGGCGTTCGAGCGGGTCTTTGGTGGTCGTCATCGTGACGCCCGGCGAGGTCTCGGTCTGGCCGTACACGATCACGATATCCCGCATGTTCATGAGGTTACTGACCTTCCTCATTACTTCGATCGGGCAGGGAGAACCGGCCATGATGCCGGTCCGTAAGGTGGAGAGGTTGTATTTTGAGAAGTTCGGGCAGGGAGAGCTCGGCAATGAACATCGTCGGAACGCCGTGGACGGCGGTGCAGCGTTCCATCTCGATGGTCTTTAGGACCTGCTCGGCATCGAAGGTGGGGCAGGGAAGGACCATGGTCGAGCCGTGAGTGGCAGACGCCATGTTGGAGAGGACCATCCCGAAGCAGTGGTAGAACGGCACCGGGATGCAGAGCCGGTCTTTTTCGGTAAAGCCCATGCCGGAGCCGATGATGTAGCCGTTGTTTAATACCCCGTGATGGGTGAGGACGACACCCTTTGGGAACCCGGTAGTCCCGCTCGTGTACTGGATATTGATCGGGTCGTCGAACGAAAGCGACTCGCCCCGCTCGGCGATCTCGTCCTGCGAGATCTCGTCGGCCTTTTTCATGAACTCGGGCCAGGTGAACATGCCGTTATACGGGATGTCGCCCATGAAGACGACGTTTTTTAAGAACGGGAACTTCTCGCTCGAGACCTTTCCCGCCTTCTGCTCGTAGGCCTCGGGACAGGCCTCGTAGAACATCCCTACGTAATCGGAGGTCTTGAACCGCCCCTGGAGGATCAGGGTCTGGATCTCTGCCTGCTTTAAGGCATATTCGAGTTCGTAGGTACGATAGGCGGGGTTGATGTTGACCATGATCGCCCCGATCTTCGCGGTTGCGAACTGGACAACGATCCACTCGGCGTGGTTCATCGCCCAGATGCCTACCCGGTCGCCCTTTTCTACCCCGAGGCCCATGAGGGCGCGGCCGACCTCGTTGACCTTCTCGCGGAACTCCTTATAGGTCCAGCGGATGTTCTGGTGGACCGAGACCACGGCCTCGGTGTCCGGATATTTTGTTGCGATCACGTCGAGCATTTCCCCGATGGTCATCCCCAGCAGCGGGTACTCTGCGGTGCCGCACGTATAACTGATACCCTGAGCCATCGTAAAATATGGGGGGAGAAAAGCATATATCATTAGTGCCGCCCCGGCGATCGCCGGCGTTGTTTGAGGAGGTACCGGGGAATACCGTTGTGCCGGCCGGGCTGCCCGCAGCGGGAAAATCCGGCGTCCGGTAACAACACTTAAATTTCGTCAGCACGATTTTGTACAGTCAGCTGTGGCAACACGTGCATGACGGGCGGGGTTGTGGCCAAGCCCGGAATGGCGACGGGCTCCAGCGGTCTTTGCGTTCTAGCGTGCTCGCAGATGATGAACAATGGGTCTCCTGAGTTGATTCGATGATGACCCGTTGGAGCACTGATGCGCATGTCGGAGAGACCCGTCGATCGTGAGTTCAAATCTCACCAACCCCACGTTTTCTCTAAAAATTACTTCTGTGAGCCGGTAGTCCGTCACCCCACTCGTTCTTTTAGGATCCTTTATCGGCCGGCCTGCCAATCCACTTCTCATGAGCTGCGAACTGCACGTTGTCGATGCCTTCACCGGCCACCCGTTCCGGGGGAACCCTGCCGGCGTCTGTATCATGAACGGCCCGGCCGATCCCGGGTGGATGCAGCAGGTGGCTGCCGAACTCAAGCATTCCGAGACGGCGTTTCTCTTCCCGGGCCCGTCCGCCGGGCAGTGGAACCTGCGCTGGTTTACCCCGGCAAAGGAAGTGGAGCTCTGCGGGCATGCAACCCTTGCCGCGGCGCACGTGCTCTGGTCGGCCGGTCATGCAGCACCGGGATCCACCCTCTCGTTTTCGACACTCTCGGGGACGCTCACCGCAAAACAGGACGGCGACTGGATCGAACTCGATTTCCCCTGCCGAACCGGCCCATGCGATCCCGCCCGTTCCCGGCCTTGCCGATGCGCTCGGGGCAGCCCCGGTCTTTACCGGGAAGAACAAGTTCGATCTCCTCGTGGAGCTTCCCACGGCATCCGATGTCTGCGACTGCGAGCCTGACCTCGCCGTGCTTGCCACGCTTCCCGCCCGGGGGATCATCGTGACCGCACCCGCCGATCTCCCGGACGTGGACTTTGTTTCACGGTTCTTTGCGCCATCGGTCGGGATCCCCGAGGATCCGGTAACGGGATCCGCCCACTGCTGCCTCGGGCCGTACTGGGGAGAGAAGCTCGGGAAGGCAACCATGACCGGGTTCCAGTGCTCGGAACGGGGTGGGACCGTGCGGGTCACGCTTTCCGGCGACCGTGTCCTTCTCGCGGGCCATGCGGCGGAGGTCTTCTCCGGAACGCTCCGGGCCTGATCTCCCGGGGCACCGCCGCGTAATCTTATCATGGTTGGCGGTCACATACATAAACGGAGATAGCAGATTTTCATGTATCTTGTAGGTGAAGCACTCATAGGCGAGGGCGCGGAACTCGCGCACATCGACCTGCTGCTGGGCAATAAGGAAGGCCCGGTCGGGAACGCGTTTGCAAACGCGGTATCGCAGTTGTCCATGGGGCACACCCCGCTCCTTGCGGTTGTCCGCCCCAACCTGCTCACAAAGCCGGCCACGGTCGTCATCCCTAAGGTGACCTTAAAGGATATGGAGCAGGTCAACGAGATGTTCGGCCCCGTGCAGGCCGCGGTTGCAAAGGCAGTCGCTGACAGCCTTGAGGAGGGCGTGTTCAAGGATGTCGATATCGAGGATATCGTTATCCTTGCATCGGCGTTTGTCCACCCCGAGGCAAAGGACTACAACCGGATCTACCGGTACAACTACGGCGCGACAAAGCTCGCCCTCCACCGGGCGCTCGACAAGTTCCCCGATGAAAAGACCCTTGTCTACGAAAAGGACCGGGCAGCGCACGGTATCATGGGATTCAAGGTTCAGCGCCTCTGGGACCCGCCGTACCTCCAGGTCGCGATGGACCTCGTGGACATGGGCAAGGTCGCCCAGGTCTTAAAGGAAGTTCCGCAGAACGACCACGTGATCATCGAGGCGGGAACCCCGCTCATCAAGAAGTTCGGCTTAAACGTTATCGGGAAATAAGGAAGCTCCGCCCCAATGCGTTCATCATCGCGGACATGAAGATCCTCGACACCGGCAACCTCGAAGCCCGCATGGCAGCCGATGCAACGGCCGATGCGGTCGTGGTCTCGGGTCTTGCCCCGATCTCGACTATCGAGAAGGCAATCTCGGAGGCCCGCAAGGTGGGCATCTACTCGATCATCGATATGCTCAACGTGCAGAGCCCGGCCAAGCTCATCGAGAAGCTCAAAGTCAAGCCCGACATTGTCGAACTCCACCGTGCAATCGACGCCGAGGACACCTCCTATGCATGGGGCGACATCCCGGCAATGAAGAAGGCGGCGGGCGGCAAGCTCCTCTGCGCAACTGCCGGCGGTATCCGGGTCGAGGTCGTGAAAGACGCCCTCAAGGCCGGAGCAGACATTCTCGTTGTCGGCCGCGGCATCACCGCGAGCAAGGACATCGAGCACGCGGCAAACGAGTTCATCGAGCAGCTCAACCGCGAAGAGATCGACCAGTTCCGGATTATGACGGACTTTTAAGTCTGTCAGTATACTTTTTTTAAGTGAGTATATACTCGTCCAACGGCATCCGCACTGGTAAAGAGTATCTTGATCTGGTGGACAATCTCATGCTGTATGGTCAAAGAGTGAGAGAGATCTATTTTAGCTCTTTTAATGTTTGATTTTTCTTTAAGGAAAATGGAGTTTTTTTCTATAATGTTCTCATAGCATCACTGATCTCATCACAATCTGCTTTAAACGCGGAGAATATTGTTGTATCGAACTCATTGACGGGAGTGATTACGTTTGAGATTGAAAGCGTAATCTCTGCTGTGTGACACGGATTATTGCCCGCTCCAGCATTAGTCTTAATGAATGTTCCTTTTCCTGTGACAAAAATTTCGTTTTTAAATAAAATATCCCGATTTGTTGTAGGTTTGCGGAAAAAATACAGATATCCGCATATTATCAATAAGGGTATAAAAATCAATAAAATTGTTATAAAGAATATACTAATAATAAAGAGGGCAATGGCCCATAACTTGTTAGACGAATTATCTATTTTGTTGACTCTTCGGCTACGCATAAAAGAATACCTTGCATTTATTATTCCTCCAGAACCAACCGAGTCTTGAGTGATGTTAAGTTCTTCTTGAGTGATCTGATACTCTTTTTTTGTAATAATTTGAGAAACCTCGTAAAATAATTGTCTTGGTTCGTCTGTTCCAAAGCGCCCTACGAAAAACGGATTTAATGAGTCCGGTGTAAAACTGGGAGTTTTAGCATTATCTCTGGCTAATAGACCATATACAATAAAAATTAAGCCCGTTATCCAACCAATGAGAAAAACACCATTATACATCATACAACTGCTATTATTACCCCCCACAGTGAGTGCTGAAATGAGGGGATTTGAGCAAATTTGTGTCATTTGCTGAATTGTAACAAAGCCTGAACCAATGGCTCTCCCAACCGGCAAAAAATATAGGCAACAAATTTCTATTACACCAATTATTAGCCATTGGATTTTTGCCATGAATCCACATTTCTTCAAGAGGTATTAAGGATACCTCTTTGTTTTTAGCCAAGGTATCCCTCCCACGCCACTAAAAAAGTACATTCCCACTAGAGGATCTTCGTTGTAAAGATCGGATTGGCCGTATCAAACAGCCTTAAAACATACTATCTCCATGTGAGTATATTTTAAAAGAACGGTACCAAAAAGAGATCCGGTTTAGGGAGAACGAATCGCCTCCCGTTTATGTTTTTAGCCTCCTTACACAGCAGCATGGCCGCTCATCGCCGGCCGCTCATGCACCGCTGCCCGGTGCGACAGCTCCCGGACCCGGATCAAAAACCACTCCTTCTCCTGCCTGGGGGAGGGCGGTAAATCCGTTGCGGGCTGGTTCTGTTGTTACCTGTGGGGTCATGATGTGTTCTCCTGCCCGTATTTTCGGGCCTTACACTGTCATTGATCCAACCGGGTTATATACGGCAGGAACTTGGAAAAAAGAGCGGAGAACTTTTCCAGTTTTTCCCGGATCTTTTCCGGGATCTTTCGGCAGTTCCCGCGAACCGTGAGGGGGGTACCCCCCACCCACCCTGCCGCATGGTGGGGTGGGTGACCCCCTTTGAGAAAAAAAGAGGGGAGGGGGGTGGGGGGCACCCCCTCCCCCCATTGTCTGCGAAAACCTGCCGGCTTTTCCATAACCGGATCCCTTGTTTCGTGTGGAAGCACGACGAAGAAACAAATTCGTGGGGCATATCATTTTTGGCGGAGGGGGCTTGTTGCGGGCCGGAGAGGGGAGGGGGGTACCCCCCTGTCTGCCCGGCCCATGGGTGGGGGGGTGACCCCCTCATGAAAAAAAGAAGGAGGGGGGGTAGGGGGTACCCCCTACCCCCTTGCCCCACATCAGCCATGACTTCCGGCCGCCAGAGGTCACCAGCAGGGGATCTGCAAAACAACGGGAAACTTTCAATCCCCCGGAGTCCTACCGTATCGTATTCATGCCTGCCATCGTCCGCCGTGCCGTTCCCACCGATACCGACGCCATCTTCGCGCTTGGCACCGCCGAACCGGCCTTTGGCGTCAGCCCCGCGATTAGGTTCTACGAGCGCCGGGAACTCGAAGAGTGGATTGCGGCACCGGAAGAGAACCTTCTCTTTGTGCTGGACGAAGGAGGGGAGATCGCCGGCTTTTTCTTCTGCAAGATCATGTCCTCGCACTGGGCGTACCTCGATAACTTTTACGTCCGGCCGGCGAGCCGCGGTCGGGGATACGGCCGGCTCCTGATGCAGGCGCTGCTCTCCCAGCTCAAAAACCAGAGGATTGCGTACCTCTCCACGCTCGTCGATAAACAGGATTCCTTCCTTGCCGGCTATTTCGGGAGCTGCGGCCTTGTTGCCGAAAAGACCTACGTCTGGCAGGAACGATTCGTGGAATAAGCGGCGGGAAAAAAAGGGATTATAATCTGGATCAGTTCGTAGTCGCGGGTGCCGAGCCCGAGCTCCTCGGCATACCGGAGCTGGCGCGGGCCGTCGGTGTTCGGCCGCATCCCGGCAAACTTGTCGTCGCCCGGTTCGTGGTGGTGGGTGAGGAAGGACTCCTTAAAGCCCGGCTGTTTGTTCACGAGATCGCAGGCCGCCGCATCGATTGCCACCGGGTCCGTGGAAGGCAAGGATGCCGATATCCGGCACGATCGAGGCGTCGCTCCACGGCACGCAGTCGCAGTCCGGGGTGATCCGGGTAAGGAAACTGATGTAGCCCACCCGGCCCTCCTTTCCCTTCACCGCACCGTACGCGTACTTCGACCATCCGCTCGGTAAAGAGCGGGATCTCGGTCTCCCAGTCGATATCGATGGCATGGGACGGGCAGACCGTCATGCACTCGAAACAGCCGATGCAGAGGTTCCGGTCGATCACGGACTTCTTATCGACAAGCGTGATCGCCGATTTCGGGCAGACCCGGGTGCATTTCCCGCAGCCGATACAGAGATCGCGTATCGAATAGGGCTTTGCCTGGTGCTGGTCGCGCTTCCCCGCAGGCGGGGCGCAGCCCATGGCGAGGTTTTTTATCGCCCCGCCAAAACCGGCTACCTCGTGGCCCTTGAAATGCGTCATGACGATCATGCTGTCCGCTGCAACGATATCTCCCTGCAATCGTGACCGTGCTGAAATGTTTCTTGCCGATTTCCACCCGTGCGGTGTTCTTTCCGCACAAGCCGTCGGCGATGATCACCGGCGCCCCGACCACCGCGTAGTCGAAGCCGTGGAGGACTGCCGTCGTGATATGGTCGACCGCATTCGAACGGCTCCCCAGGTACAGCGTGTTCGTGTCCGTCACAAACGGCAGGGCTCCTGCGCCTTTGCCTTCTCCACGACCTGCCGGACAAAGACCGGGCTGATATAGGAATCGTTCCCTTCTCGCCGAAGTGGAGTTTTATCGCGGTCCTGTCCTGCTTATGGATGCAGGAAGACAGCCCCGCCGCATCGAAGAGCTTTCGTACCTTTGCCTCGGTACTGTCCTCGGGCGACCGCGCCCGGAGGCTGGCAAACCAGACTTTGCTTGTCATACCGGATTATCCCTTATCCGGGGTTGGGCGCCTCTGGTATTCAAGGATTCGTATGCCTGCACGGTTCAGACAATTGTATCGAGGTTGCGCCGGCGGAACTTGTCCTTGTTGGACCGTTTTATCTCGCGTGCCCGCTCGAAATACTGGCGCGAGAGATCGTCCCGTCCCATCTCCTGAACGCAGATCCCCATGTTGTTCCATGCGCTCGCGTTCTGGGGGTTCTTTTCCAGCAGCCGGTTAGTAGGTTTCCACTGCCGCCGCGAGGATCTTGTTATCGTCCCGCAAGATCCCGATCTTCTGGAGCGTTTCTGCGCACGAGAAGAGGATCTCCTCATCGGTCGGGGCAAGTTCGAGTGCCCGTGCAATGGACTCGACCGCCTCCTCGTTCTTCTCCAGCGCCCGTAAGCAGATGCCCCGGTCGTGCCATGCATAGGCATGCGAGGGATCGACCTCCAGCGCCTGGTCGAACGCGGCGATAGCCTCCTCGTACCGGTTCTCCCGGTAATAGAGCCGGAGACCTTCGAGATAGAATGCCTTTGCCCGGCCAAGGAGCCGGTCGAACATCTTCCCCTGCCCCTGCGGGGTCTCTGTCTTTTGGGAGCTGTCGTCACCGGTACCTGCTGCGGCCTGCTTCCGGAGCAGGTCCGGCCCGAGGGTATGGGTTATGTCCCGGACCGCCCCGAGTATCCCGATAAAGATCCCGCGCCCGTCCGTTAAAGGGGGCGGCCTTCATCCAGAGGACACGCTCTTCCCCGTCCGGGGCCGGGGGCTTTTGTCCATGCCGTTACCGAACCGGCGTTCGCTTCGATGATCGTAAAGTTGTTCTTCTGGATGACCGGGTCTTCCTCAAAGACCATGTCGGGGAGCATCGGGGCCTTGCGGCCGAGGAAGGGCACCGCATACTCGTAATCTTTTTTCCCGACCATGGACGAAGCCGGGACGCCCGAGAGTTCGGCGATCCCTGCATTCCACGCGATCACCCTGCCGTCGCGGTCGAGGGCAAATGCAGGGGTCCCTGAAGAACTGTACCGTGTCGGTCAGGACTTTCTGGGCATTGCCAAGCCCTTTGCCCACCAGTTTTCCCTCCACGGCCCGGCGGATCATGTGCACCATCTCGCGGAGCTGGGGCTGGATCTCCTCGCCTTTTTTCAAAAAAAGTTCGCGCCGTTATTGAGGGCCTCGATTGCCGCGTATTCCCTCCCGACCCCGGTAAAGATGATCACCGGGGTGGTATCCCCCTTGGAGCGGAGGATCTTTAAAAACTCGATCCCGTTGATCTCCGGCATATCGTAATCGACAATGATGGCATCGAACGATCCTTTCGAAAGCAGTGCCAGGGACTCTTTTGCCGAAGACGAAGTCGTGACCTCCATGTCCCCGAACCGTTCGAGGAACAGCCGGGTAACGTTGCGCACTTCCTCTTCATCGTCAACGATAAGAACCGAGAGCATGGCCTGCCGCACTTGTGCCATGGTTAGATGGCAAATAATAAAAGGGATATGTATTTATTTCCGCTTTCCCAGTTCGTGGTCGAGCATGAAGAGGTGGCCGGGCACGTCGCCAACGGTCTTGATCTTCTCGCAGATCGTGACGGCATTTGCTTCTTCTTCCACCTGCTCTTTCACAAACCACTGGAGCATCTCGAACGTTGCATGGTCCTTTTCTTTTAGTGCAAGCTCCACGAGGGCATCGATCATGCCGGTGACCTTCTGTTCGTGGGCGTAGACCTCCTCGAAGATCTTGCCGGCGGACGACCATTTTGCCTTCGGGGCCTCGATCGCGTCGAGCCGGACCGTTCCCTGCCGGGCAACGAACGTACTCATAGATCTTCATCGCATGGTTCCGCTCTTCACCTGACTGTACGAGCATCCAGCCGGCAAACCCCTTTAAGTTCTGGGTCTCGAACCAGGCAGACATGCCCAGGTAGAGATACGAGGAATACAGTTCGCGGTTGATCTGCCGGTTCAGCGCATCTTCCATGGTCTTTGACAGCATTGTTGGACAACCTCCTTGGTATGCGATGTGGTTGGTTTGGCTTTTAATAAGGGTATCGCAGATGACAATCGCGGTGCCCGGTTATTTTGCCGGGCACCGGAACAAATGAAAAAAGGGGGAAACTGCCGGTTATTTCCTGACGTGCCGGCTCTCTTCCTTGATGTCCAGGATGATCTCGAGTTCCAGCGACTTTGCGTAAGCGATCTCGGCCTCTTCGCTCTTCCCGGTCTCTTCAAGGCAGATCCCCCGGATATACCATGCCGATGCATCGTTTGCGTTCAGGGTAACGGCACGGGTCGCTGCCGCAAGGGCCGGGACATACTGTTCGAGCTGGTAAAGGGCGAGCGCCTTTTTTGAAAGGGCGTCTGCATAATTGGGATTGATCGCAAGCGCGAGATCGCAGTCAGCGACCGCAGCGGCGTACTGCCCCATCTCTGATTTTATTGCAGCCCGCAGGGTATAGCCGGCCACGTTTTTTGGTTCGAGAACGATCGCCTGGCCCGCATAGGCAAGCGCCTCCTTGTATTTCGTCTGTTTCAGATAGCTCTCCGCCCGTTTCAGGAAACGGGCTGCCTGACTTTCCGGCACGGTACGTTACCCCCCGCCTTGGACTGGTTGTTTTGTGTTTCGTATACCATCATCTTCCCCCTTTTACGTTCTGGTCTTCGATAAGGTCCCCGAAGATCTTCCTGAGTGCCTCCTGCTCGTAGGCTTTCCGATTTGTCCAGTGCATTGAGCAGGTGTTTGGGCTTCTCCCAGATAAACCAGTCCTTCATCGTCATGTATGCAATGAGCGCGTTGGTCATGTTGACCCCGGACTTGTAGAGATCGGCAAAATAATCCTGGCTGATCTCGCCGTTCCAGTCGATCCGCAGGTATCGTTCCATGATCTCCAGCATGTTGTCGCCAAAGACCTTGGACTGGTACCAGGCCGTGTGCGTCCAGCGGGTGGTCAGCATCTCTTTAACTTCGAGGTGGTCGAACTTTTTCATCTGGGGGATGTTTACGACCGGCATGAGCTTGTCCGAGGGAAGCGTCTTTGCGAGGTAGAGGTCCCGGGCATAGAACATGGACTTGTCGAGCACGAAGTACCTTCGGGGGATGATTTCCATCATGTCCGACATCTCGTCCATGTCCTTCTTGCCGTCTTTTAGGAGGATATAGAGCTGGGTCTTCCGGAGCTGCTCCATGCGGTGGTAGACCCTGGCATTCACTATCGGGTTCCAGGGAAGCTCGCTGATGTCCTCGTGGAACTGCCGGTAGAGCATAAAAAGCATCTCGATGAGCTTGTTTACCGGGAGCTTTTTGTCCTTCTTTGCCTCGTCTTTTAAGGCGTCCAGGTAGATCTGGCGCATTCCCCCGGTACACGGAATCCGGGTTAAACGAACAGACAAGGTACCCGCCTTTTTCTGCCGCTGCTCCCTTGACGAGCAGGTACGTGCACTGCTTTGCAATCACGAAGTCCTTTAAAAGACCGATATAGTTTGCAGGGAAGATGATGATGTTCTTATCGACGTTGTAAGTATAGACGTCGATCAGCGTCCCCTGCCGGTGCCGCCTCGGGTTTACGCAGAAGGGTGATCTCGGTATCGAGCAGGCGTTCAGCCTCGGCTATATACCTGCGGATGGGCTTTGAGAGGGGCATGTTGGTCTTCATGACCGGACACACACCCCGCGGCGATACATCATGCGGGTCAGCACCTGCATCGCGTAAAGGTTACCCTGAATACAAAAAAACGTTTAGGATTTGTTGTGGTATCGGCAGGGACATTTCCCGTCCGGCGCTTACCGCTTGCGGGGCCCGGCGAGCGAATGGATAAAGCCGGTAAAGGGGTTCTGTTTTTTGGGCCGGAAAACTCCCTGGTTGACGTATTTCACGTCTTCGATCGAGAAGAATGCGCCGGGATTGGTCTCTTCGATATGCCGGGTGATCCGCGGGAGATCGTCGCGGTTGACGAGCGAGATGATCATCTTTACCCCGCCCCGGGCGCCTTTGGCGTCAAGAATGGTGGAGCCGTAGTTTTCCGCCTGCAAAAACTGCTGGATCGCTTCGCCGCTGCCATCGGTCGTGATGATGCGCATGATCACCATCCCGATCGAGAGTTTCTCCTCGATGACAAGGACCCACGTAAGTCCCAAGAGCAAACCCGAAGGCATAGGCAAGGAAGTACGAGACATTGGAGAGGTTGTTGAGTACCCCGACGATGGCGAGTAGCCAGATGATGATCTCGAAGAACGCGATCACCGGGGCGAGGTACTTCATGCCCTTGGATAAAAAGACGATCCGGAGCGTTTCCATGCAGACGTTTGCGACCTGGGCAAGAAAGATGAGGATAGGCAGGATGAGCCAGTTGAAGAGATCGGGGCTGACGAGATAGAACGCCATAACGCACGCCTTCTGTTGGTCCCGACCGGGACCGGACGACGGTGACTGATGCTAAATTGCAAATGATTTGCTGTATCGGGTATATCTAGGTTATGGGGAAAACGGCCTAAAAAAGGGAAATCCGTGGAGATATGAGCGATCGCGCGGAGGAGGGCGCCCGGTTTGGTTGGCCCCCCTCCCGGCGCATTCAGGCGTACTTTGCCGGGTCGGCGTCGAACTTCTTCTTGCAGCCCGGTGCACAGAAGTAATACTTCTTTCCCTTGTACTCGCTCGTGAATTTTGCCGTCTTTTCATCGACGGTCATCTTGCAGATCGGATCGATTGCCATCTTTTTACCTCCCTATACTGTTCTCTTCTTTGCTTCCGGTATATACCCTTTGAGGAGGAGCGAAAGCGTGACGACCGTAACAGAACTTGCAGCCATCGCAAGGGCGGCGAGCTCCGGCCGGAAGACAAAGCCGAAGAACGGGTACAGGACACCGGCGCCCACCGGGATGAGCGCGGAGTTGTAGGCAAATGCCCAGAAGATGTTTCCCCGTATCCTGCCCATTACTTTGCCCGAGAGTTCGAGCGCTGCGACCTGCATCGAGCAGGTCGTTTTTCACGAGCACGATCTCCCCGCTCTCGATAGCGATGTCCGTCCCGCTCCCGATCGCGATCCCGATGTCGGCCTGCGCAAGCGCCGGGGCATCGTTGATCCCGTCGCCGACAAATGCAACAACCTGTCCCTTTTCCTGCAGGGCACGGACCTCCGCTGCCTTACGGTCGGGAAGGACTTCGGCAATTACCTTGTCGATGCCGGCCTTTCCTGCTATTGCCTCTGCCGTGCGCCGGTTATCCCCGGTCACCATGACGACTTCAATCCCGTGTTCCTTAAAGCGCCGGACCGCTTCGGCACTCGTCTCTTTTAAGGTGTCTGCAATCGCGATAACGCCGGCTGCCTGCCCTCCCGCAGCGACGATGACTGCGGTCTTGCCTTCCTGCTCGAAAGCCTGGATCTTTGTATCGAGTTCCGACGGGACGACAACGCCCCGGTCCTGCATGAGCGTGCGGTTGCCGACCAGCACCTCCTCGCCGAGCACCTTTGCGGAAACACCCTTCCCGCCAAGCGTAGTCGAAGGATTCCAGCGGTCTCCTAGCGTCACACCTTTTGCCTCTGCGGCCCGGACCACCGCCTGCGCAAGCGGGTGGGCGGAGTTCTTCTCAACGGCTGCAGCAAGGGAGAGGAGCGTGGTCTCGCTCACTCCCGCTGCAACGAGATCGGTCACTTCCGGCTTTCCTTTCGTGAGCGTGCCGGTCTTGTCGAGGATGACTGTTGTCACCTTCTCCCCCTTTTCGAGCGCCTCGCCGTTCCGGATCAGGATACCCAGTTCCGCCCCGCGGCCGATCCCGACCGTGACTGCGGTTGGCGTTGCAAGGCCAAGGGCACACGGGCAGGCCACCACGAGGACCGAGATTAAGGTCGTGAGCGCGAAGAGGAGCGACGAGCCGAGGAGGAAGTACCAGACCACAAAGGCGGAGAATGCAATGAGGAGGACTGCCGGGATAAAGTACGTGACCGCGACATCGGCGATCCGCTGTACGGGCGGCTTTGACCCCTGGGCATCCTCTACAAGCTTGACGATCTGTGCGAGCACCGTGTCCCTGCCGACTTTTGCAGGCTTTCACCGAGATGAATACCGTTCGTGCTGATGGTGCCGCCGACAACAGTAGTCTCCTTTTGCTTTCAGGGGCGGGACTGGTTCGCCGGTGATCATCGACTCGTCCACGTAACTTTCGCCGGCCTACGATCTCGCCGTCGACCGGTATCCGGTTGACCGGGCTTTACTACCACGAATATCGCCCACGGCAAGGTCTTCAGCTGCTACCTCTACCTCTTTTCCGTCACGGATCACGGTCGCGGTCTTTGCCTGGAGGCCGGCAAGTTTTTTGATCGCAGTCCGAGGTCCGTCCTTTCGCACGGGCTTCGAGATACCTTCCGAGCATCAGAAACGCCGCGAGCATGATCGCGGTATCGTAGAACATGTAGTCGCTGGTGAGCACAGATCGAGAACGTGCCCATGACGCTTGCGACATACGCAACGCCCGTACCCATCGCGTACATGACGTCCATCGAGAGGGTCTTGTTTTTGAGCGCCGTGAGTGCGGCCTTAAAGATGGGGTACGCGACCCAGGCAAAGACCGGGGTGGAGACGATAAGCATCCCGTAGGCGAGCGTCTGCATCGGGATCCCGAGCGGCACCCACATGAGGACCATCAGCGGGATGCTTACCTGCAAACCCGACAACAAAAGCGCATGAACTTGTCGTGGAGGTCCGCATCGCGGGCCGGCTTTCTCTTCGGCGTCGCTCGTCTCCCCCGCAATGCCGAGGTACTGGTAACCGTCGTCCTCGATCGCCTTTTTCATATCCGCGACGGTCGTGACCGAAGGGTTGTAGGTAACATATGCCCGCTCGTTTGCGAGGTTGACGTTTGCCGTTATCACACCGGGGAGCGCCCGTAGTGCGGCCTTCGACGGTCTGGACGCAGGTGGCACACATCATTCCCCCGACTTTGATGACAACTTCACGGTTGGTCACATCGTAACCGGCGTCCCGGACCGCTTTTTCGAGTGTGGCAAGGCTCGTCTTTTTCGGGTCGAATTCCACATGGGCGGTCTCGGTCCCGAAGTTACCTGCGCACTGTCGACAGTCCTTTACTCCTGCGAGTGCTTCTTCCACGGTTACTGCGCAGGTCGCGCAGTGCATTCCCGTGATCTTAAGTTCCGCTTTCTTCTTCTCCGGTTCCGGCACAGATCATGCCCCCGTTACTATCCCAAGGTACTGGTAACCCGCACCGGTAATGGCTTTTTCCATCTCTTCCGGTGAAGCGATCGAAGGATCGAATACGACTGCCACCTGTTTTTTCTCCAGCGTAACGGTGGCCCGCGAGACACCGGGCAGCCGCCCGAGGGCCGTCTCCACCCGTTTTGCGCAGTGGGCGCACATCATTTTTCCAACGCCGATCACGATCTCCTGTTGTGCAGTTTATCCGTTGTTGTCATTGTTTTCCTCCTGTAGTCATTACCGGGTGCCGGGTATCCGTTGCCCCGGATGCCAGTTCGGCGATGCGTTCGTCGTACACGTTTTCAAATGCAGAAAAGACCCGCCCGAGGGTGGCCCGCTCGTTCTCTGTCAGGGAGCCGATCCGGCCGGCAATACGTTCATAGATCTCCCGGTGGACCTCTGCATGACAGGAATACGCAGTCCGGCCGGTACCGGTCAGTTCGAGGATAACTTCCTTTTCATTCCTGACGCCCCTGACCTTGCGGACGAGTCCGCGCCGGGCGAGCTTTGTTATCACCTGCGATGCGGCCGAGGGTGTCACGCCGAGGATCCCGGCAATGGTCCGGACATTGTTGTCCGGGGTATCGCCAATAGCCTGGATCGTATGGATCTCCGAGAGGCAGAGCGGATCGTCTACACCGAAACTGCAGGGGATGCTCTCCATGACATTCATTTTGTTCCAGATGCGCATCCAGCAGCGGTACAGGTCCGGCAGGTCCGGGACAGTCTCTTTCGTGGGCATCACGTACTAAATCACTTAATGATTAAGTGGTTGATTAATATTTTCCAAAAAGCAGGGAAAACCATTTGCCCGTGGTACGGACCTGCACTGAACGGGTGTAGGTCCTACTCGTATAACGGAGAAAAATATATATACGAACAGTATCCATTGTCGCCTTGCAGGACATTTCCCTGCATTTTACAGAATAATTTCTCCCGGTACCTTGTTTATTTTGATTATTATTTTAGTTACATCTATATAGTATGGTTAGAAATTATCTGCAGAGCACCATGACACCGAATACCGGTATCACCTGCCTTAAATGCTGGTGTCCCCGGCTTGGTGTCGTACCATTTCGGCGATCTTTTTTAAAGGGGGACTGTCAGGATGATGTCTTGTCATGAGAAAGGAGGGGTTTTTTAATGACCGGCCGTATCCTTGTCGTTGAGGACGAGGTCGTTATCGCAATGGAGATCGAGTCTGTTCTCCAACAGATGGGGTACGAAGTTCTCGGCCCGGTTATGACCGGGCAGGATGCCATCGCCCTGACTGCCGAAAAACGCCCCGATCTTATTTTAATGGATATCCGCCTCAAGGGCGATATCGACGGGATTAGTGCGGCAGATCACATCTATCACCTCTATAAGATACCGGTGATCTTCCTGACTGCCCACTCGGACCCGAAGACCGTCGACAAGGCGATTGCCACACACCCGTTCGGGTATCCTCATCAAACCGTTCCGGAAAAACGAGCTCTACACCTCGATCGAGATTGCGCTCTACAAACACCGGGTGTTTTTTGCCGAGCAGGAACTCAAACGCGAACTTTTCAAGGCAACCGTTATCGACCATATCACCCAGTACGATATCTTCAACAAGGCACTTGCCATCAACGGGTATATCGAATTGATCGGGCAGGACCTTCCCCCCAACTCCCCCGATCAGGAATATGTAAAAAAAGCCGGCGACCTGGTCCGGCACATCCGGAACCGTATCCGGTTCGAGGGCGAATACAGCAGGATCGGGCACAAGACCGAAGAATGGCAGGATATCGGCCACCTGGTCCGGTCCGCAACCGATGCAGGTGCCGCTGAAAAATATCGTTGTGGAGAATACGACCGGGCCGCTCGAGATCTTTGCCGACCCGCTCTTCTCACAGGTCTTCAGCCACCTCTTTGAAAATGCCTGTACGTCACGGCGGCCATGTCGATCGTATTACAATCACCTTCCGGGAGGAGGGTGATCACGGGGTTCTTGTCATCGAAGATAACGGGACAGGGGATCCCGGAGCCGGTAAAAAAAGGACTGTTCTCCCACAACTATCCAGTTTGGCGGGGGAAAGGGTCTATTCCTCGTCCAGGAGATCCTCGAGATCAGCGGGATGACGATTACCGAGACCGGTACGCCCGGGGCTGGTGCCCGCTTCGAGATTGCGGTTCCCGGCCTGCAGTACCGCAGGAAGGTACGGGAGGCGTAACGTGGAGACGCCGGTGCAGAGGAGATTTTCCCGGGTACAGACCGTAGTCCTCTGCACGCTTATCGTCACGTTCATCCTCGCCGAGATTGCAACATTTTTCCTGACAAAGGGATTCCTTGTCATTATCAGCCAGATATTCTATTTCCCGATTATCATCCTCTCGTTCAAGTATCCCCGCCACGCGGTGCCGCTAAGCCTTGGGGTCAGCTGTTTCTATCTCGTGATCTCGTTTGGGTCGGCGGGAGCGTTTGGCAGCCCGGACATGCTGACGCCGTTCATGCAGTTTTATGTCTACGTCAGTCTCAGTGTCGTCCTCGCTTCGCTTTTTTCAGATTTCCGGGTCAGCGAGACAAAGCACCTTGAACTGTTCCGGCACTCGGAGAACGGGATCTGTCTGGTTAACCTGGCTGCCGGGACGGTCAGCGAGATGAACCCCCGGTGCCATGAGATGCTCGGGGTTGCAGATATTAAGGAAGGAAAAACCCGGATTGCCGATGTTTTTCCGCAACCCCTTATTTCCCTCATTCAGGAACCGGTTGATGAACCCACCGGCAGTACTGCCCGCGAGATCAACCTTAAAAACCCCGATGGGACCAGCCGCGACATCCTGGTGAGCCGTACCAGGATCGACGATGTGGACCTTACCGCGATTACGATTGTCGATATTACCAAGCGGAAACATGCAGAACAGGAGATTGCGGCACAGGCAAGCCGGCTCGCCATCATCAACCGGATCATCTCCCTTTCGGAAACAACAAAAAATGCAGATGCCCTTATCCGGGAGACCGTAGAGACTATCCTTGAAACGCTCCGGTTCGAGAGCGGAGGACTGTACCTCATCGATTATGCGGATCGCACGGCACGGCTGGAGTACGGCAAAAACGCCCCGCACTCGTCCGGGGTCGATGTCCGGAAACTGCCGCTCGATACCCCGCCGTTTTCGGCAATCTGTAAAAACGAGGCGCAGTTTATCGATGAGCTTTCCGGCAGGGATCTTCCCGGGTCTCCTTCCGGGAGGCCTGGTCTCGGTTGCATCGGTGCCGGTCACCTCCGGGGGAACGGTGATCGGCGCCATCACCGTGGGTTCCATAAACCGTCATACGTTTACCGGGGACGAACAATCCCTGCTCCGTGCAATCGGCCAGCAGGTCGGAACTGCGCTTGAAAAAAGGCGGGCCGAGGAACGGATACGGAGGGAAGAGGAGAACCTCCACACCCTTTTTGATACGATCGACGACCTGGTGCTGATCCTCGATGCCAGCGGGAAAATTATCGGGATAAACAAAGCGATCGAACGGAAACTGGGATACACCCGTGAGGATCTCATCGGGGAGTCGATCCAAAAACTGCGGGGGCCGGAACCAAAGGACCGGATTACCGATGTTATCGAAGACCTGATGTCCTGCGGAATGGACACCTGTCCCCTCACGTTTTTTACCAAAAGCGGTATTGCAGTCGAAGTGGAATGCCAGGTGCGCAGGGGTACATGGAACGGCGAGACGGTCTTTTTTGGGATCTCCCGCGATATCACCGAGCGCCGGCAGTCGGAGGAGATGCTCCGCAACCGGACCGCGATTCTTGAAGCCGTCAGCTACGCAGCCGACCGGTTCCTCAAAGAACCGCTCCACGGCTCGACCTGGAGCGACGAGATCCCTTCGGTCATTGAAATCCTTGGGAAAGCCACCGGGGCGGGCCGTGTCTGTCTTTTCCAGAACCGCGTTCAACCGGGAAAAACCCCCCCGGAGGTCCGCATCAGTATGGCATTCGAATGGACCGCGCCCGGGTTTTATCCCCGGATCGACCGGCTAAACGTGCAGGATATCTCGTATAAGGAACTCTTCCCGGAAGTATACGGGAAGTTGTCGCGGGGGGAGCCGGCATTTCTTTCCGTGAGGGACCTGCCGTTTGTATCCGATGAATATGCGCAAAAGCACCAGAACCTTTCCCTCATTAACATCCCCATCATGGCCGAGTCGCACTGGTGGGGGGTTCTGACCATCGAGCAGGCGACCGAGGGCCATACCTGGTCCCAGGTCGAGATCGATGCACTCATGACGGCCGGGGAGATCCTCGGGGCCGCGATCCACCACCGCACACTCGTTGAAATCTACCAGAACCCGGTGGAGCATTCCCTGGTCGGGATCTTTTTGCTCCGCGACGAGATCCTCGAATACGTCAACCCGCGGTTTGCCGAGATATTCGGGTATGTTCCCGCGGGAGATCATAGGCCGGCCGTTCATCAGCAACCTGATCGATCCCAATGACCGCGAACTTGTGGAGACGCACCGGGTAAATAAAGTGGAAGGCCGCGAAGAATCCTGCCCATTACATTGTCAACGGGATAAAAAAGGACGGTACCCGGATCGTGCTCGAACTCTACAGCAAAACCGTGGATTACCAGGGCGAGCGGGGAATCATCGGCACCATCATGGATATCACCAAGCGTACCCTCGCGGAGACCGCGCTCCACGAGAGCGAAGATATGTTCCGCAGCCTTGCGCAGATAGCCCCGGTCGGGATCTTCCTCGTCGACAGTCGGGGCCAGTATTTCTTTGTGAACGACCAGTGGTGCCGGATTATGGATATCACCGTCGATGAAGCTGCCGGTTCGGGGTGGCTTTCGGCGATCCACCCTGACGACCGCGCAGCAGTCGGGGAGGAGTGGCAGTCCTTCCTGAGTAAAGGGGACGAGTTCACCACGGAACAGCGTCTCTTGCACAAGGATGGCTCCATTGCCTGGATACTTGTCCGGGCACTTGCCCGACGGAACGCAGACGGATTTGCCAGCGGGTATGTCGGCACTATCGTGGATATTACGGAACGGAAAAAGTACGAGGAGACGCTCAAGGCCTCCCTGGAGGAGAAATCAATCCTCATTATGGAGATCCACCACCGGGTCAAAAACAACCTCCAGATCATCTCCGGTCTCATCCGTCTCCAGTCCCGGCAGATTACCAATCCCCAGGCATTGGATGCACTGCGGGAATGCGAGACCCGGGTGATCACGATGGCTCTTGTCCACGAGAGCCTGTACCAGTCCGGGAACCTCGCAAACATCAGTGCACGGCGGCACATTACCAACCTTGCAAACACCCTGTTAATGTCAGACGAGCGGGACGTGAAGGTAGCCATGGATGTCGACGTCGACGATATCCCCCTGGACATGAACACGGCAGTACCGGCGAGCCTCATCATCAACGAGCTCGTGATAAACTCCCTCAAATATGCTTTTACCGGGCGCGAGAGCGGCACGATCCATATCGGGCTCCACAAGGATCCGGAGGGCTTTCTGGAACTGACCGTATCCGATAATGGTGTGGGCCTGCCGCCGGATCTCGATATCTCCCGGACAACCAGCCTCGGTCTCAAGCTCGTTACGAGGCTTGCCCAGGACCAGCTCAAAGGGACGGTGAAAGTCCGATCCGATCACGGTACGGCATTTATCATGCGGTTCCCGCCCGGGCAGCCAAAGAGCATAAAGGGGGCTTAAACATGCCGGAGAAACGGATAATGATCGTCGAAGACGAGACCATCGTTGCCATGACCCTCGAAGACGCCCTGCACAACATGGGCTATGCGGTTGTCGGCCCGGTATCTACGGCGGACGAGGCCGTGAAGATGGCCGCGAGCGAACAGCCGGACCTGATCCTGATGGATATCCGTATCAAGGGGGAACGGGACGGGATCTCCGCAGCAGAGGAGATCGGGGAGCAGTATCCGATCCCCATCGTGGTCTACTCACAGCCCACGCCGATGAAAAGACGCTGGAGCGGGCGATGAAGACACAGCCCTACGGGTACCTGATCAAACCGTTCAGGGACCGGGAACTCCACTCTACGATCGAGATTGCGCTGTACAAGCACCGGCTCGTACGGCAGGGTGGCGGGAAGGATGCCCCCCATGTACCCCCTGCACCGCTCCCTCAGGCTGCCGCACCGGCCGTCCCGATGGCAGCCCGGCCCCGTGCCCCGACAGAACATGCCCCCTCTCCGGTAGTGTTCGAGAAGGCTATCCTCGATGTCATCGATATCCCGGTCTTTGTCATCGACAGCGGGATGCACCTGGTTTATTTCAACAACGCGCTCGAGCAGTTCTTTTCCCGGATGGGCTATCTTGCCGTCCAGGGAGATCGGACGGTCTTCGATCTTGCACCGCAGGAGTTCCTCGGCACTCCCCGGATGTACCGGGAGGTCTTCGAGACGCGGCGGATCAGCCGGATGGAAAAGACCCTTGTTGCCGGGGACCGGCAGGCGACGTATTCGCTTGTCCGCGTACCGCTCGTTTCGGGAGATACGGTTCGGTTCGTGGCCGTGATCCTAAAGGACATCTCCAAAGAACAGAAGTACGAACAGAAACTGCACGACATCCATGAGAATTACGAGGGGCTGCTTGCACAGATGGGCAGGATCGCACAGATCTCGGGCGACGCAAAAGATCCGGGTCTTAAGGAAATTGCAAAGATTGTAAGCGAGATGGTGGTAACGATGACAAAGATCGACCCGCAGCGGCCGGATGCCCGGTAACAGGTGAGGGAAAAATGATGACAGGTCCCGACAGGCAATGGGCAGAAGAGAAGTACCAGAGTTCCCTGTACGGAGGGGAAATCATGAACAAGATCCTGATTGTTGAAGACGAAGCAGTAACCGCAATGGAACTGGAAGAGACCCTCTCGCGGAGGGGATACGAGGTCGTCGGGACGGCGGCAAATGGTCCCGACGCCCTCCGCATCGCAAAAGAACGCTGGCCCGACCTGATTCTGATGGATATCCGGCTGCAGGGGCCGATGGACGGGATCGAGACCGCCGACCAGATCAATCTCTTTTACGAGATACCGGTCATTTTCCTGACTGCATATTCCGACGACCTGACAATTTCGCGGGTGATCAAGACCAAGTCGTACAGTTTCCTCCTCAAACCCTTCAACGAGAAGGAACTGGTCTCGAATATCGAGATGGCGATCAACAAGTACCGGATGTATGCACGTTCGACTGCCATCCAGCGGATCGTCACATCGATGTTCGATCTCGTTACCGATTGTATCGTGACAACCGATCCGGACGGGAAGATCCGTCGGGTCAACGCAACGCTCGAACGCCTGGCAGGAATCAGCCGCGACGATGTGACCGGTAAATCTCTCCGCGAGGCGCTTCCCCATTACCTGTACAAGCTGGGATCAGCTGGCCGAGGCTGATCGAAAAGACCCGTGCTGCGGGGGAAACGCTCGTCCGCTGGCCCTATCCCGTGGAGATCCGGCAGGCAGACGGCGAACCCGTGAGCATGAACCTCAATATCGAGCTCCTGGTGCTTGCAGACCGGACCCTCATCGAGATCCTGTATATCTTCTCGCGTCGGGAAAAACCGTGAACGGCCCGGGATTTATTCCCGGATCATCGTGAGCAGCATCCTGAAGCGCTCGTGCGCGAAGACCGCGTGGGGCTTATTGGCCGGCAGGATGATCATCTCGCCGGCCTTTACCGTAAAGGGCGTACCGGCAATCTGTACTTCGGTGGCCCCGTCCGTTACCATAAGTACTGCATCGAAGGGTGCGGTATGTTCCGAGAGCCCCTCCCCGGCATCGAAGGAAAATGCCGTGATCGTGCCGGCTTTTTTAAAGACGATCATCCGGCTTGCGACCGTCCCGGGCTGGTAGGCGACCAGATCGTTAACCGCCAGTACTTTTTCTTTGAGGTCCTCGCGTGAATTTTCGGTCATATGGATACTCCGGAAGAATAGTGTCTGTCCGATCCTGATAGATTTGCTTGTGCCGGTACAGGAAGACCGGGCAATTCTGTTATACAGACCTGCCTGATAATGCAGGGCCGTGAAACCGGATTTCCGATACGGGGAGGGGTTATCTTCCGGCAGCACAAACGCGTATGCTAGCATGATCCTTGTCGACTGGCAGCTTCGGGACCGGATCGCCCGGGGCCACATTAAAATCGACCCGTACGACCCGGCCCTCATCCAGCCAAACTCTGTCGATATCCGGCTAGGGAACCACTTTGTCTGGTACGAGCCCGGGACTCAGGTAATCGACCCCGTACGACCGGTCGAGTGTGACTGCTGACGTGGGCGAGACGCACGCAGAGTCCTTTACCCTGAACCCGGGGCAGTTCGTCCTTGCCTGAGACCCTCGAATGCATCGGCCTCCCGGACAACATCGTGGCAACCATCGAGGGCAAGTCGAGCATCGCCCGCCTCGGCGTTACGCTCCACCAGACCGGGGGATGGATCGATGCCGGGTTTGCCGGGACTATTACCTTGGAGATGGCAAACGTGAACGCCCGGCCGGTCAAGGTCTACGCCGGTATGCCGATCGGCCAGCTGGTATTTTACACAACCGAACGGGCGGAAAACCCGTACGACAAGAAGGCCGATGCGAAATATCTCAACCAGCACCAGGCAACCCTCTCGCGGTATCACGAGAACCGGAAAAAGACCTGAGTTCCGGCCCGTGAGCGGCTCTTTTTTTTAAGATTCCGGGGGCAATGAGGGTATATACCTTAAGGATCCAATTTATACGAATAATCGTTCCGGTTTGGAGATGAAGCTATGCGACTTCTTCTGATACATTCGGATTACATCGAATACGAAGCCAAAAAGAAAACGAAGATGGCAGAGGAGGGAGCCGTTCTCGCTGACCGCGAAGAAGACGCGCTCACGGTATTCTCTGCTGTTGAGTCTGTCGACCAGGAAGACATCGAGGGCGTCGTCGCCCAGGCGGTCGAGGAAGTAAAGACCGCCGCCGGGCAGGTGCATGCGGACAAGATCGTCATCTACCCGTACGCCCACCTCTCAAGCGACCTCGCACCCGCCGATGTCGCCATCCCGGCCTTAAATGCGCTCAAGGATGGCCTCACCGAAGAAGGGTTTAAGGTAAAGCGCGCCCCGTTCGGCTGGTACAAATCGTTCAAGATCTCCTGCAAGGGCCACCCGCTCTCCGAGCTCTCCAAGACCATCGTGCCCGGTGGCGAAGAGGGTGAACTTGTCTCGAAAAAGAAGGGCAAGAAAGAGGCGACCCACGACTGGTTTGTCATGACCCCCGACGGGAAGACCCATGACTACCACGAGTATCTCGACGACACGCCGTTCGGCTGCCTGGTCAAAAAGAACTGGGCGTTGCAGAACCGACCGGCGGCGAACCGGCTCATGTCGAACTGATGCGGTCAAAGGAGCTCGTCGACTACGAGCCTGCGAGCGATGTCGGCTGCCTGCGCTGGATGCCGAAAGGCAAGCTCGTCCGCGACCTCCTTGCCGATTACGTCCTTGCCCTCGTGCTCCCGTACGGCGCGACCCCGGTCGAGACCCCGGTTATGTACGACCTTGGCGACAAGGCGATCTGCGAGCACGCGGCCAAGTTCGGCGAGCGGCAGTACCGGTTCAAGAGCAACAACCGGAACATGATGCTCCGGTTTGCCGCATGCTTTGGCATGTTCTCGATCATGCGGGATATGCACATCTCCAAGAATACTCTCCCTTAAAGATGTACGAGCTCTCCACCTACTCCTTCCGGCACGAACAGAAGGGCGAGGTTATCGGGTTAAAGCGGCTCCGTTCCTTTACGATGCCCGACATGCACTCGCTCTGTACCGATATGCCCGAGGCAATGAAGTGCTTTGAAGAGCAGCTCGCCATCGGCTGGCAGACCGGCCGGGACTTCGAGACCAAGCTCGTTGCCGCATTCCGGTGCACCAAGAAGTTCTACGATGAGAACGAGGCATGGGTGAAAAAGATCGTCAAAGAGTCCGACTGCCCGATGCTCATCGAGGTCCTTTCCGAGCGCGTCCACTACTGGGAAGCAAAGATCGACCTCGCGGCCATCGACGGCCAGCACCGGCCCATCGAGAACCCGACCGTCCAGATCGATGTCGAGAGCTCCACCCGGTTTAATATCAAGTACTATAAGGAAGACGGCACCCCGGTCTACCCGCCGATCCTCCACTGCTCCCCGACGGGCAGTGTCGAGCGCGTGATCTGCGCAATCCTTGAGAACATCTCGACCCAGAAGGTACCCTCCCTGCCGACCTGGCTCTCGCCGGTCCAGGTCCGGGTCGTGCCGGTTACCGAGCGCCACACCGCGTATGCAAAGGAGATCTGCGATGCGATCAATGCCCAGAGCATTCGCTGCGATCTCGATGACCGCGACGAGAGCGTGGGCAAGAAAGTCCGCGAAGCCGGTAATGGACTGGGTTCCCTACGTGATTGTTATCGGCGACGAAGAGATGGCAAGTAAGAAACTCACCGTCACCATCCGCCGGAAATCGGAGCCAAACAAGCCGCACAAGGAACAGATGACCTGCAGATGCCCTTATCGCAGCGGTCAAATCAGAGGTCGCGGGCAAACCGTTCCGCCCGCTCTATACCCCGCGCAAGCTCTCGCTCAAGGCGCGGTATATCTGAAACTTTTTTTTATTTTTCTTGTTTTCCCGTGAAATTTCGGGAACACGGCCTGTACTATTGTCTTATCCTTGGTTGTTGTACCGTTTCCCTTTCCGTGCCGGTAAGATCGTCCGGGTTGCTCCCCGGTTGCGGTGAAAAAAGCGCTTACGGTGCCGTATCTATCCGCCACTTGCCCGGGGGAATGGCGATAGCAAACCTCGTGCCCTCCCCATATACCCCGGTCTCGTGGATTGTGATGCCGGTAATTGCAAGGATGTCCCGGACCAGGAACAGGCCGAGGCCGGATGTCCGCGACGCTCCCGATGAGGTGGTAAAGCCGCGTTCGAATATGAGCTCTTTTTGTCCTGCGGGATTCCTACGCCGTCGTCTTCATAGGTCAGGAGGCACCCGGTATCGGTGGGATTACCGTGTACCCTGATGTGCCGGACATGCACACCGTGACGCAGAGAGTTGTCGACAAGGTTGTAGAGCACCTTGGCAAACATCGGGTCGGCAAAGACGGCAAATCCGGGTGCGGGATCCTCAAAGGCGATTTCGGCGAGATCGAAACGGGACCGCACGTCAGCAAGGATGGGGCGGATCTCCTGCCAGACCGGTGCGGTTCCTCCGAGGGATTCGTAGTCCCGGGTGAAATCGATATGGTGGCGGATTGCCTCTGCCGATGTCTCCGCCTTGTCGAGGTATCCCGATCAGCTGCGGATCGCGCAGAGACCCCCTGAGCAGGTCGAGATACCCGAAGACACCGCTCAGTTTGTTCTGGATGTCGTGCCGGGTGATGCTCGTGAGGATACCCAGCTTGTGGTTGGCATACGAAAGCGCTTCCGTTGCATGCACCCGATCGGTGATGTCGTATGCGTAAACCCGGACAGAGGTCTGCCCGGGGACCATGCAGATCGACTCGTGGAAGTATCTCTCGCGGATCTGCACGACCCGGCACGCCCGCACCGGTGCCGTTGCCGCGCCTAGCGGGACGACCTTGTCGAAGTCACCGGGCAGAAATACCGAAGGGTCCGGGGGAAGACCCAGAGAGAGAAGCACGTTTGTCGTGGCCGGGTTCATATAACTGAAGGTCCGGTCCGGCCGGACTTCGAAAGACCGGGTTGGGATTTAAGGCAGGGAACGCAGCAAGCCGGGCGATCTCCTGCTCCGACCGGTCTTCGCGGGAGGTGTCTTCGATCACCGCACACGCCTGCCGGACCCCCGACAGCGGTACTGCGGCAAGGGTGATTCGTGCCCTTGTAGCCGCACCGTCGGGCCTTGAAAATGTCCAGGGAAACACCCTTGACTCCCCGTTATACGCAGCGGAGAGGTTGTCCTGGATTGCCCCTGGGGGAATCCGTACCGTCCGGCTGGGCGGCCGGGGAATAATCCGAAAGGGTTTGGCCGGCAATATCCTCGTGCGGGACGCCAAGGATACGCGCTGCTGCAGGATTTGCACCGGTGATACGGTCGTTCTCGATAAAGAGAATGCCTTCGCCTGCCCGTTCGAACGCGGCGATATAACGCGTTTTTTCCTCGGCGAGCGCGATCTCCTCTGTCTTCTGCCCGTCAATGTCAAGGCAGATGCAGGTGACGCCCCCGCCCGTGCCGTTCTCCTCTGTATCCGGGTACCGGATCTCCCTGACCCAACGGTACCCGCCCCCCGCAGAACGCAGGCGGTAATCGAAAGGTCCGGGCGCACCGGTCGTGTGGCCGTAAAGGGCAGTGCCGTATTGCTGCCGCTCGTCGGGGTGTACGCCGTCCAGCCAGCCCTCGTCCTCCTCCTCTGCGGCAGAACGGCCGGTGAACGCGAGCCACGCCCGGTTGAAAACCATGCCTGCACCCTCCGGGAGCACTCTCCGGACCGGGAAGGGCAGTTCGTCAAGGAACGAGGGGAGCAAGTCGGGGCTGTCGTTTTGCGCTGTCCGGGAGGTTTCTGCACTGTCGATCTCCCGGAGCACGAGCGTATAGGACGGTTCGCTATCCCCGTTCTCCAACCGGCGTGCGGCTGCTTCTGCATCGAAAGGAGAGCCATCTGCCCGGATAAGGCGCAGGATCCCCCGAGCCTGCCCGGTTTCGTTACATATCCGGATGAGCTCGACAAACCTCGGGTCCCCGCTGCCGCTCTCCGGGGCAAGGGAGAAACCGGGTCCCTGCTGCATAAAGAGCGTACAGGCTGCCGGGTTTGCCCGGAGAACGTTTCCGCGTGCGCCCACGAGCAGGATCGGCGCGCTGCAGGTCTCAAGGAGTGCGTGGGAGCGGTCGTTCTCCTGCGTGAGCCGTGCAAACTCCGTAACCTGCGTGGAGCGGTCGGTGATAAAGACCGAAACGCACTGCCCGCCGTCCGTTTCATCGGTCATTGACTGCAAAAAGACCTCGACCGGGATTTCCGTTCCGTTCCTTTGCACGCAGGGCAGATTCGAACCGTCCGGGAACCTGCGTGGCAAGGACATGCCGGCATGCATCCGCTGCCGCATCCTTTGCAGAAAAGAGCCCGGTAAGGCGAAGTGCGAGCAGTTCCTCCTCGGTGTAACCAAGGAACCTGCAGAGCGCCGCGTTTACCGCCCCGGTTGTCCCGTCAGGAAAGATTACGGCAAAGGGAATCGATGCGGTTTCGAGTCCGTCGGCCAGGAACCGGGTCCGCTCCCAGCTTCCGTGCGAGCCCTTTCCCGCGTGGCGCCGGAGGGTCTTTTTGTCGAGAAGGTCGAGCGCGGAGGTGAGTGCCGAGCCAAGGAGCGCGAACTGGTCGTCTTCGGCTTTCAAAAAGGCGTCAGGTTCATCAGAGCCGAGAGTAATGACGCCCACGACCTCGCCGTTGAGGCGGAACGGGATTGCGGCAAGCGAGCGTGCATGCCCCGAGGGATCTTCACCGGACAACAGTGTTGCCCGTGCGGATCGCATCCGCGGCTGGTCCCGCGCCGCTGTCGGGATCGCCGATCGTAAACCCCTCTTTTGGCAGGTCCCCGGTATCCCCGAAAGATGCCACCGGGCGGAGAATGCCGGCTGCATGGTCGAAGAGTCCTATCCAGGTCAGACTGACACCTTCTGTCCCTGCTGCGATTCGGCAGGTCTCGCTAAGGAAGTCCTCCAGGTGCCGTGCCTCCAGAGCAGCGGATCGCACTCCTTCGCCGATCGCATACAGGCGGTTCTGTGCCCGAATCCTCCGGACAGCCTGCGTGCGGGCCGTAACCTCCTGCACGGTGCCGGCAATCCCCCGTATTGTTCCGGTAGCGTCCCGTACCGGGGAGAAGACGACCCTGCACCACCCGTTCTTTCCCGTGGCCCGGTACTCGTAGGGCGTGTCCGGGATCACCGCGAATCTCCCCGGCAAGGGCACGCCCGGCTGCCGAATCCGGCCGGGTCTCCCCGGAAAACTGCAGAACTTCTGTGAGCAGTTTTCCGATCGCGTCTTTTGCGGGAATACCGCTGATATCCTCCATTGCCTCGTTCCATTCCGTTACGAGAAGGTCCGGGGTGCAGGCAATTACCCCGTCCCGGAGACCGGCAATGATACCCTTTGCCGTACGTGCTGCGGTCTGCTCCGCTTCCCGTTCGGCAACAAGGGCAGAGACATCGGCAAGCGTTATGGAGAACCGGCGCAGGCTCCCGTCGGGATCGCGGATCGCGGTCCCGTCAAACCGTACCATGACTTCCGCTTTTCCCGGAATGCCAAGGGAAAAGACCTTTCCCCGGACACCGCCCGATACGGCCAGTTCCACCAGCGCTGCATCGAACGCAGCCTGCCCGTCTGCGGTTATGTAATCCCGCAGGGGGGTTCCCACAGGCCGTTCCTGTTTCCCTGCGAGCAGGGCCATGCCGGCCCGGTTGGCAGCAGTAATGGCTCCCGCGGAAGAAAGGGTGAACCCGGCAACAGGCACCTCCTCGTACAGGTCGCTGTACTCGGCGGCCTTGTCTACCAGACGCTGCGCTGACGTATTCTCGTCTGTGACGTCCCGGAACGTGACGCCAATCCACTGTCGGATCCCGCCGTCGATCCGCTGTGCGGTTCCGCGGATATCCCGGAACGTCCCGTCCCGGGTACGGAACCGGGTATCAAACACGCTCCGCCCGGTCTGTGGTACCTCATTGAGGATCCGTGAGAATTTCTGCGGGGCATCCGGGGTCTCCCAGTCCGCGGCCCGGCTTTTTGCAAAATCATCGCGGGTATACCCGAGGATGCGGCAGGCTTCATCGTTATAATCTGTCGGGCTGCCGGTATCGGGATCGAGCGCAACAATCCCTTCGGCAGCCGTATCCATCAGGAGCCGGTGGAGGTGCTCCTTTCCCCGGATGTCCGCGTCCTCCATTTTCTTCGCGGATATCTCGGTGAGCGTGCCCATGATGCCGGTAACACTGCCGTTTTCAGTCCTTGACCGGCAGGATACCTGGATCCACCGGGTCTTCCCGGTCCGGTCCAGGACCCTGAACTCGCAGGGTTCCGTGATGCCAGCTTTTGTCGCGGCAAGGTGTCGGGCGACCTCAGGAATGTCTTCGGCCGCGACAAGGAGCGAGAGGTCTTTTCCCGTTATCTCCCGCGGATCGTAGCCAAGACGACTGATGCCCGGGCTGATATATGTGATCGTACCTTCGGGGTCTGCGGTCCAGACGATCTCGTTTAAGTTTTCGATAAGTGCCCGGAAGTTCTCTTCAGAGCGCCGGAGCTCCTGTTCGCTTTTGCGTCGGGCAACTGCCGAACGGATCTTTGTTTCGAGTTCGGCAAACTGTGTCCGGGGAGACCCCCCTTTCTGGATATAGTAGTCCGCGCCGGCATTGAGCGCTTCGCCTGCGATCTCTTCGCCGCCCTTCCCGGTAAAGAGGATAAACGGCATGCCATTGCAGCGCGGGCGGAGGTACTTTAAAAGTTCGATGCCGTCCATCTCCGGCATCTGGTAATCGGAGATGAGTGCGTCAAAGTGCGATCCTTTGAGTTTTGTGACCGCCTCTTTTGCCGATGTCGCCGTGTCGACAGAAAATTCGCCGCCCCGTTCCATGAATATCTTGGTGACTTCAAGGAGAGCGGATTCATCATCGACATACAGGACCGAGATCATGGCAGCCTCAAACGGAAGGAAGAGATCGGATTTTATTACATTTCCATCGTTGTTCAACCTAGATAATGCTGTATGTCCTTTCGGACGAACCGGAAAAGGTACGGCCGGTACTGGGGAAGAATGCCGGAAATGCCGGCCAAAAAAGGCGTTATGCGATAAACTGCCCGACCTTGGCCTTTAATTCATCGTAGGTGACCGGTTTCTGGAGGATACCGAGCCGCGGATCGTTGATCTCTTTTACCCGCTCCTCTGCAAGCGGCGAAGCGGTAAAGAGGATAACCGGCGTCTCCCGCAGGTTGTACTCGTTCCGCAGCCGTTCGAGGAATTCCCAGCCCGACAGGGGCGACATCATGATATCGAGCAGGATAAGCGCGGGCGGTTCGGAGCGGACATAGGTCAGTGCGTCCAGTCCGTTCTGGATAAGCACCGGGTTGTATTCCATCTTTTTTAGCAGGATTCCCATAAGGTCGAGGATGGGCTGGTCGTCCTCCACGACCACGATCTTAAGTTTCAAATGAATTCACCTCTTGTCTCCTTTTTCCGGCGGCCGTATCTTCGGGATGTGGATGGTAAACGTACTCCCGATGTTCACGAATGCTTTCGACGCTGATGTATCCCCCGTGCAGCTGGACGTACTTCTTTGCGATGGCAAGTGACAGGCCCGGGCCGCTGCCGCCTTCTGCGGCCCTGACTTCGTTCTCCGGTTTGAATACTTCATCGAACTGTGCCTCGGTAAACCCTACGCCGTTGTCCTGAACGGCGAGCCGGTGGAAGGGAAGGGAGGGGGAACTGCGGTACGTGATCCAGATCTTTTTTGGGGGCTTGGAATAGGCAATACCGTTTGCAATCATGACCTCAATTACCCGCGAGAGTTTCTGGCGGTCTGCCTCGAACGTGATGCTGGCAGGTATGTCGACGGCGATATCCGCCATGAGGGCATATCCCCCTGCAGCGATGACAGAGGTCACCATCTCCTTTACGGAAAAGACCGAGTAGTCCAGCCCGGGCTCCTCTTCTTCGAGCACGGAAAGTTCCAGCATGTGGTTGATGATCTGGCGCTCGCTGTCCACGCTCTTTGCACATTGTTCGAGGATCTTCCGGGTCTCGCCGGTAACGCCAAAGGACTTTGGGTCCTGGAGGAGCAGGTTGAGGTAGCCGAGGACCGGCTGGAGCGGTGTCCTGAGCTCGTGGGCAACCGCACGCATCATCTCACGCCGCCGTTCCTTAGTCTGCTCCACCCTCTCGCGGTATTCTTCCCACTCGGTGTTGTCGATGATGTTGATGAGGCCGGCAGGATGGTTGTCCCGGACAATCGGGGTAAAGTAGAGTACAGCCCGCCGTACCTCGCCGCTCTTTGTTATGAGGCGGAACTCGGCGCGGTCGGCGGCCGGTGCCGCTGCTGCCCAGCGGCCCGCAAAGGCAGCGAACCGCTCCCGGTCTTCCGGCAGGATATTTTCCTGTAAGTCCCTGCCTGCGCATTCGTCCGGTTCGTATCCTGTGAGCTTTGAGAATTCCGGGTTGGCGAAACGGATGGTGGTGCCCTCCGTGATCACGATGCCGGTCGGGGAGCTCTCCGTCACCTGCCGGTACCGGGCGGAGCTGTCGGCGGCTTCCTTTCGTGCACGCTTTTCTGCATCGATATCGATAACCGAACAGCTGATAATCGTCTCGTCGATCCGGCTCCACGAGAGGTTTGCCCAGTGCGGCTCTTTTGCCTTTGTCGCAAAACAGGTCTCGAAGTTCCTGATATCCTCGCCCGATCCGAGGTTCTCGAAGAATTTCCGCTGGTATTCGCGGGAATAGAACAGGTCGGCAAAGGAAATCTGTGAGAGTTCGGCGGTCGTGTAGCCAAGAACGGTGGCAAGCTGCTGGTTGACCATGGTTATGGAAAACCGGTTCTTGTCAAAGAGTACGATCCCGAGAAGCGAATTCTCGAAGATACTCCGGTACCGGGCTTCGGAGATCCGGATCAGGTTCGTGAAATACGCGACCGCGAGAGCAACGCAGATAAAGAGGACGGCCTGCCCGGTTGCAGACCAGAGGGCAACAGCATCGGGAAAGAAGGTCACGTAGACGAGGCACTCGTAGACAATCCCGCAGATCCCCGAAAGGACGATCCCCTTTTTCGGGTAAAAATAGGTTGTATAGAGAATGGGGAAATAGAAGAGCTGGGCGTACAGGATGCCGTCGTTTCTTGAAACGGTGACTGCTGCAATCAGGATCGCGCAGAGCGTAAGCGATGCGATGACAGAAAACCGTACGATGTCCGTCTGCGTGAACCGCATGCCCCGCAGCGAGAATTCCCGATCCATCTTACTGTGAATTAACTGTAGTACCGTATAAATCTGTCATTATTGTTCGGACAGATATTAACACAAAATGAACAAAAAGAGGAATAATGAAGCGGTTATGAGGCCAGCGGCCGGAGTTTTCCGATAACTGCCTGGACCTGTTCGACCGCAGTACCGATATAAGCGTCCGGTGAGAGAAGGGCTGCGATCTCGGCCTGCGAACAGAACCGGATCACCTCGGGATCTTTTCCCAGCACTTCGGCAAGCGGACGGCCTTCGGCAAGGGCCTGCATGCTTGCGAGCCGGATGCGCTCGTGGGCGTCCTGCCGGTTCATGCCCCGGCGGGTGAGGTCGATCATCACGGACTCGGCCATGTTGATCCCGTGAAGGAACGCCAGGTTGCGCCGGATGGCGGCCCGGTTGATCACGAGGTTATCGAGCACGGTTGTCATGAGCCGGATGCAGTGGTCGGCAAGGATCGATGCCTCGGGGAAGAGCACCCGCTCGCAGGAGGAGTTGGTGAGGTCGCGCTCGTCCCAGAGGGTGTTATTGAGGAGCGCCGGTTCGACGGCCGCCCGTATGATCCGGGCCAGGCCGCAGACCTGCTCGGACTTGATCGGGTTCCTCTTGTGCGGCATCGTGGAGGACCCGACCTGCTTTGCGCCAAACGCTTCTTCGACTTCCCCGATCTCAGTGCGCTGGAGGCTGCGGATCTCGACCCCGATCTTGTCGAGCGTTGTTGCCACGTTTGCAAGGAACATGAAGTATTCCGCATACCGGTCCCGGGAGATCACCTGGTTGGAGACATCGACCGAAGAGAGCTTGAGGATCTCCATCATGGTCTTCTGGACGGCCATGCCTTTTGGGCCGATCGCGGCCTGTGTCCCGACCGCGCCGGTCATCTGGCCGACCGCGACCCGGGGGCGCAGCTGTTCGAGCCTTTCTATATGCCTGCCTACCTCGCTTGCCCAGATAGCAAACCGGAGGCCATAGGTTGTCGGCACTCCCTGCTGGCCGTGAGTCCTTCCCACCGCGACAAGCGTTGTGGTCTCCCCTGCTCTTTTGATCAGTACCCCAAGGAGCCGGCGCAGTTTTGCATCGATCAGGTCGAGGGCCTGCGCGAGCTGGAGGCCGGTCGCCGTGTCGAGGATATCGTTTGAGGTAGCTCCGTAGTGCACCCACCGCCCGGACTCTCCCTGTTACTTCGGAGACGGCCTTGACGATTGCCATCATGTCGTGGCTGATCTCCGCTTCGATCTCCTTTGCCCGCACAAGCGAGGCTTTCTTTGCATTCTGCGCGATCTCGTCTGCCGCTGCCTGCGGGATAAGGCCGTGTGCTGCTTCGGCCTGCGCGAGTGCGACCTCTGCGGCAACAACGCAGGAAAACCGGTTCTCTTCGTCCCAGACGCTGCGCATCTCCGCTGTGCCGTACCGGAACTCGATCGGGTGGACTGCCATGCAGAACAGTTGGGTTGTGCGGGAATATAGCGGTTGAGGATCGAAAAGGAAACGCCAAGGGACCCCCACCCCCTCCCCCCTTCGGATCAAAAATCCCCAATACGGTTGTCACATAATTATGCGATATTCGCATGTACATGCGATTATCACATGTACATGTGACAAAAATCCGGCACGCCACGCCGGACGGCCCGGGCATGGGGGGTGGGGGCCCCCTCCAACAAAAAAGTCCGGCCCGGTCATTTTTCCTGTAAGGCAGGCCCCTGGCCCCCACCCCCCATCGGCTACTTTCGCCCCGCCCCACACTCATAAAAGATCCGGCCGCCAATCTATTCCCGGTAATGGACAGCTTCGATCCCTTCTTCCCGTACAGCGAGTACCGCCCGCACCAGCGCGAGATGCTCGCATTTGCCGCCACCGTCGCCCGCGAAAGCGGGATTGGCATGATCGATGCCCCGACCGGCAGCGGCAAGTCGAGCGTGGTTGCCGCGCTCCTCGGCGAGCGAAAAGGCCGCCGGATCGTCATTGCTGTCCGGACGGTCAGCCAGCTCACGACGTTTGTCCGGGAACTCGCGCTCGTAAAAAAGAAGCAGCCGACCTTAAAGACCGTGTATCTCGTCGGGAAAAAGAGCATGTGCCTGCTCTGGCGGCGAAGGGGACGTAGTACCGGCGCTGCGAGGGAGTCAAGGCCCTCTCCTCGTCCCTCATGCGCGACCGGGCGGAGCGGGGTGCCACCAACCCCATCAAAGACCCCTTCATCGTCCAGCAGATCCGCAGGATGGACCGCGAACACCCGCTCCTCTGCCCGTATTTTATCGCAAGCCGCCAGTTCGTGCCCGGGGACACCGGGGGAGTGAAAATGGTGCCATCGGCAGCGGTGCGGTCGAAAGCCGAACGGGTGCTCGCCGACCCGGTCCGGCCCCAGGAGATGGCCGGGTTTGCCGGCGAGATATGCCCGTACGAGCTCGTGATGCACGCGGCAAAGAACGCGGACGTGATCATCCTCAACTACCACCACCTCTTCGACCAGGTGATCCGCGAGCAGCTCTACGCAAACCTCAACGTCGAGGCACAGGACGTGATGCTCTTGATCGACGAGGCGCACAACTGCGGGGACGCGATCCAGTCGATCGAGAGTATTGCGATCTCTTCTAAAGACGTGGAACAGGCCACCCGCGAATTGATCGGCATGAAGAAGATGTATAAGGGCGCCGACGCAGTCCGTCACGTCCTGCCCCGGCTCACGGACTTTATTGCGGGCCTTGCAAACTCCCCCGAGCCCGAGGACTGGTTCGACCCGTCGATCTTCGACCGGATGATTGTCAAAGGCTCGCTCTGGAAGGACATGGAAGACATTGTCGATGAGCTCATGGGCCTTGCCGAGTCCATCCGGGACCGCAACCAGAAATCGGGAGAGTTCCGCGAAACGGCGAATCGAGAAGCTCACGAACTTTTTGTACCGGCTCTCGCAGTCCTCCCGGAACCCCGCCTACCTCACGGTATACAAAAGTCCGAGGACGGGATCGTACTCGAAGTCAGAAACATCGACCCCTCCGCACCGCTCACCGAGATCTGCTCTACGCACGCCTGCTGCATCATGATCTCGGGGACGCTCTCGCCGGTCGAGAGCTTCCGGCGCCTGTATTTCAACGACTGCGAAGGTCGCGACCATGGCCTCTCCCAACGCATTCCCGAAAGAGAACCGCCTCATCTGCTGCGCGACCGATATCACCACCGCCTACTCCCAGAGGCAGAGGCCCGAAAACTCCGAAAAGGTAGCGCAATATATCGAAGCCTTTGCGGCACAGAAGAGCAACCGGGCCGTCTATTTCCCCAGTTACCAGATCCTTGAGACCTACGCGGCGCTGGTCTCGCCCCGCCTGCGGCGCAGAAAGATCTACGTTGAGCCCCGCGATGCCGCAAATGCCAGTGCCGCAGTGCTCAACGAAGTTCCTCTCGCTTCCCGCACAGGGAGAGTCGGGAATTCTCTTTGCGGTCTGCGGGGGGAAGTGGAGCGAGGGCCTCGATTACCGGGGCGAGATGCTTGCCGGGGCAATGGTTGTCGGCCTGCCGCTTGCACCGTTTACCCGGGTGCGGAGGATGGTGATCGAGTACTTCCGGCGCAGGTACGGCGAGGAGGGAGAGTTCATCTGCTACACGCTGCCCGCTATCAACAAGCGCTCCAGGCGCTCGGACGGGTCCTGCGCACGCCCGAGGACCGGGGAGTACTGGTGTTCGGGGAGAAGAGGTTCCTCGAAAAAAGGGTACGGCAGGCGCTTCCTGCCTGGATCCAGGACGAGATGGTGGAATGTGATCATGCAAAGTTCCGGGAGCTGGTGACAACATGGAAGTGACGGGAGGCTCGTGCCGGCTCGGGCTCTGGCACGTCCACGTCTGGTGGGCCGGGAATACCGTCCACCGGGTCAGGTTCTCGACAACCGGTATCTCCGGCCCGGTGCCTGCCCCGATCCAGCAGTACTGTGCCGGCCGCCTGTTGGACCTCTCCGGGCTTGCCTCGATTGCCTGCGAAGGCGACACCCCGTCGGCCCGGATCTACCGGGCCTGTCCGCGAAGTGCCCTACGGGAGCACTGCTACCTATGGCGGGATTGCGGCCATGGTCGGCACTTCCCCGCGTGCGGTCGGGCAGGCCATGGCCCGCAACCCCACGCCGCTTGTCGTCCCCTGCCACCGGATCGTGGCAGCACACGGTATCGGCGGATTTTCGCCGGCCCTGGAGATCAAGGAACTGCTTCTTGGTATGGAAAAAAAGGGCATTGAACAAGGAAAAGAAGGCCCGGCGGCAGCAGGAGCAGGGATAACCAGGCACGCGGGACGGAAGTATCGGTATATCTAATTGCCATACGGGAGAATATATGTCCGTTTTTAGGTGCATGCTATGAAGGTTCTCGTGCTGGGAGCAGGAGCGGTCGGGCTTTCTGTCGCTGCAAAACTCTCCCGTGTCTGTGAAGTCCATGCGGTAGCACGGAAAAAGACCGCCGATGCCATACGGGCCGGCGGGTTTACGCTCACCGGTATCTGGGGGAGAAGACACCTACCGGTTCAGCGTCTCGGACACCGTCCCCGCGGACGCCCGTTCGATTATGCGATCGTTACTTCCAAGTCGAGGGACACCGATGCGATCTGCCGGGAGTTTGCCGACAACCATCAAAGGACACCGAGACCGTCAGCCTCCAGAACGGGATAGGAAACGAGGAGATCATCGGCAAGTATACCGACCGGGTGATCGGCGGGATGATCATCACCGGTTTCGAATGGGCCGGCGATGCGGCCGTTCACGTCTCGGTCGATGGCGGTATGGCAAAGCTCGGGAGGTTCCCGGCGGGCCTTGACGAACCGGTGAAGCGACTGGTCGCCCTCATGCAGGAGGCCGGGATCCGGGTTGAAGGCAGTCCCGCCGTGCGCTCGGACCTCTGGGGAAAGACCCTGTATAACTGTGCGCTCAACCCGCTCGGCGCAATCATGGGAGTCCCCTACGGGAAACTCGCCCATCCCGCGGCATGGAAGATCGTGGAATCGATCGTGAGGGAAGGATTTCTGGTCGTGGAAGCAGAAGGTGTCTCGCTTCCGTGGAAGACCGCAGGACGAATACCTTGCGTTCCTGCACGATACCCAGCTGCCGGCAACGGCCGGCCACCACTCTTCCATGCTCCAGGACCTCGGAAGAGGCCGGCCAACCGAGATCGACTTCTTAAACGGGGCTATCGTGACAAAAGGAGCCCTCCACAAGATCCCGACACCCGTGAACGCCTGCATTGTCAGCCTCATAAAGTTCCGCGAAACCCTCACGAACGGCGGAGTCCCTTAATGCGGTCCGCGGTCATTCTTGCCGGTGGCGAGGCGCGCCGGGCAAACGGCCGCGAAAAATATTTCTTTACCTGCGAGGGAAAGACCTTCATCGAACGGCTGGTGGAAACCCTGTCCGGTGTTGCCGACGAGATCGTGATCGTTGCCAGGAGTCCCGAGCAGTGCATCCGGTTCAAAGACCTCGGCAATATCTCCTGTACTTACGATATCCGCCAGGGGCTCGGGCCCATTGGCGGGCTCCACGCCGGAACTCTTGCCGTGCACGGGGATCAGGTCTTTGTTGCCGCCTGCGACATGCCGTTTGTCAACCCGGAGGTTGTCCGCTATCTCTTCGATGCCCTCGGGGAGTACGATGCCGCGATCCCCAACTGGAACGAGTGGATGTTCGAGCCACTCCACGCGGTGTACCGGAGGGATGCGCTGCTTTCTTATCTCGAAAGCCACACTTCTCTCTCGCTCCGCTCAATGGTTCAGACGCTCAACACCCGCTATATCCCGGTCGAAGACCTCCGCCGGCTGGACCCCGATCTCAGGACGTTTACCAACATCAACCAGCTCGACGAGCTCGACCGTATCAACCGGTGCCCGGCGCCGGATCGGTGACCCTTTGTGTCCCGGTTTAAGCCTGCTGTTTTGGTATTGCTTTTTGCTGATGCACGTCTTAATCTTCCCGGGGCAAAGCGGGTTCCTCTACCCTTATATGGGTTCAGGTTCACTCTAGAATATAGACCGGGAGGGATGTACCTGTCGTCTTTCCGGGGGAGTACTTGAGGAAAATGGGCGGGTTGCCGTGGGATCGTGAAGGGGTGCTGCGTCTCCTGATCGTTGCCATCGCGTCCGCGAGCGCTATATGCGGCACGGTCTTTTCCCTGGCCCACGGGGTATCGGCGGTCTTTGCCTTCCTGTATCTCCTCCCCATAATCTGCGCCGTCTATTTTTACCCGAAACGGGCCGTGCTCTTTACCCTCGGGCTGAGCCTTGTCTTCATCGTCCTCGTGTATTTCCTCGGAGGGCTGGACCACACGCTGATCGCGATCTCGACGGCCTGGTTTGCCATCTTTGTCACCCTTGCCGTAGTTGCATCGTCCTATGCAAACGGCATTGTCGAGGAAAAGGCACGGATCCGTTCCATCATGGAGAACACGCTGGACGGGATCTGCTGTATCGATCCCGCAACGCTCACGATCCGGGCCGTCAACCAGAAGTGCGCACAGGCCCTGCTTCTTCTCCAGGAACGAGCTCAAAGGCGAACCGGTGGATAAGATCATTGCCGATACGGAAACGCTGCACCGGTTCATGGACGAAGCACGGGAGAAAAAGGGGAGTGCCCGGTGCGAGTGCCTCCTCCGGCAAAAAGACGGCGGCCTTATCCGGTCGGTCTGGACTCCCCTCTATATCGGGAAGGATGCCGTGCTCTGCTCGGTCGTCGACATAACCGATGCAACCGTTGCCGACGAGGAGATCCGCCAGACACTCGAAGACCTCGAACGGCAGGTGCGCGAACGGACGGCCCGGCTCGAACAGATGAATGTGGATTTGAAAAAGGAGATCATCGAACGCCGCAGAATCGGTGAAGCCCTCCTCTCAAAAAAGGAAAAGGACGATACCGGAAAGGACGGGGGTAAAAGGCTATGACCTGCAGCAATGTCCCCGGCCAAAAAAGAGCGGATCTACCGGGCGGCCATGATCGTCCTTACGATCGCAATCGCCCTTGCCTCGACCGTCTATTCCCTCTCTGTCGGGATCTACGAGGTCTTCCCGTTCATCTATTTCCTCCCCATCATCCTCTTTATCTATTTCTACCCGGAGCGGGGCGTGCTCTTCACGCTGGCTTTAAGTTCGGTATACATAGTCCTCGTGTACGGGTACAGCGGCTTTGACCCGCAGGCAGTGGCGGTCTCAACGGCATGGTATGTCGTGTTTGTCACGATAGGCGTTGTGAACATCGTCGTTTGCCGGGGGTCTTCGCGAAGAGGAGCGCAAATACCACTGCATCTTTGAGAATTCCCAGGCCGCGATCTTTACGTTCAGCCTCGACACCCTGCAGATCATCGAGTGCAACGGGAAGTGTGCGCAGATGCTCAAACTCGACCGTACAGTCCTTGCCGGCCAGCCGCTTTCACTCATTATTGCAAATGCCGCTGACCGTGACCGGCTTACGGGACAGCTTACCCGGGAGCAGAAGACCGGGGATACCGAAATGGTCTTTACGGCCCGCGACGGGACGCTCCGCCAGTTCCTGGTATCCGCATCCGCGACACCTGACCGTATTGCGATCTGTTCTGCAATCGACATCACCGCCCGCAAGATGGCCGAGCAGGTGATCGAGAAGGCAAAGGAAGATCTCGAACGCAGGGTGAACGAACGCACCGAGCAGCTCATGCATTCGAACGAGGAGCTCCTTGCCGAGATCCAGGAACGCAAGCGCTTTGAAGCGGCAATCCGGCTTGCAAACCGCAAATTCGCTACGCTCTCCGGGGTCACCCGCCACGATATCCTCAACCAGATCTCCGCGATGATGATGTACCTTGCCCTTGTCCGGGAAGCGGAATCGGATCCGGTTCTTGCCGGGTACCTGGCAAAGATGGACAATGTTCTCCGGATGGTCCAGAAACAGATCCGGTTCACGCGCGATTACCAGGCAATCGGGGAATCCGAACCGCGCTGGCAGGAGATCGGCCCGGTGATCCGCGAAGCGGCGGCGGGGATCAACCTCGGGAGTATTGCGCTCGATGTCCAGCCCGGGGGTGTGGAGGTATATGCGGATGCCGGGCTCCTGCGGGTCTTTGCGAACCTTATCGAAAATACCCTGACCCACGGGGAACATGCTACCCGGATCCGGTTTGCCTACGGGATTGCGGACCAGGATCTCGTCATCTCGTGCGAAGACGATGGTGTCGGTATCGACCCCAAGGCAAAGGGGAAGATCTTCCGGCGCGAGTACACGCGGAATACGGGATACGGCCTCTTTTTGAGCACCGAGATCCTCGGGATCACCGGGATCTCCATGACCGAGACCGGCACATTCGGGCAGGGTGTCCGGTTCGAGATCCGGGTCCCGAAAGGCGGGTTCCGGTTTACCGGGAACGGGACCCGGCCCCAGGATCTGCGGTAACACTAAAAATCGCGCTGTATTTGGCTCTGTAGAAAACCTTACGTATCATCATGAATTTTGTTAGGATGGAACCACGGGTGCTCGCCGCCTCGTCGGGGCTCGCCCCGTGGAGCAAAACCGTGTACGGGAAGTACAATTGAAAAATTTTTATTCTGCGGGAGTCAAGGAGGCTTGCCCCCTTGGGCTGCCTCCCCCTTTGTGGGAGAGAGGGGGATCACCCTCTCAAATACTGTTTGGGGAAGGGGGAGATGATTTCTACAGAGCCCTGTTTTTTCCAGTTTAAAAAGAGCCGTCGGGGGATCTCTCGGATCGCCGGTTCAGATGTTTTTCCTGTTGCCGCAGGCGTCCCGCATGTAGTGGCCGAATTCTGTTTTCTTTAGGAGTTCGCCGTTAAAGACCGGGCCGTCACGGCAGACGCGGATACCGTCGGGGTCGATACAGCACGAGCCGCAGACGCCGATCCCGCACTTCATGTACCGGTGGAGCGAGAACTCGGTCTTTCCCAGGCAGTCTTTTGCATCGAGCCGGGCCGAGCACTGCCCGCATCATCGGCTCCGGGCCGCAGACCGCGATCCCGTCGTACGCGGCAAGGTTCACTTCCTCAAAGAGGTCGGTCACGAACCCATGCACGCCCAGGCTCCCGTCGTCGGTGGCGATCAGCTACGTCCGTGCTCTCGTCCAGCTGGTCGATAAAGAGGAGTTCGTTCTCCGTCCGTGCACCCTAATAGCATCGTCATCACGCAGTCGGATCTGGCAAGCGGCAGGAGCGGCGCTGCCCCGACACCGCCGGCAATCGGCAAGCATCTTCTCGCCTTTGGTAAACCCGTTCCCGAGCGGCCCCCGGATCCCGAGCTGTGCCCCGGGTGCCAGGGTAAACATCGCTTCTGTGGCATCGCCGACTTTCTGTACCGTGATGCTGTTTTTGGCAGAGAGCGCCATCGGGATCTCGTCGGTCTTTCGGCACCCAGACCATTGCAAACTGTCCTGCGGTAAAGTCGAACTCCTTATCGAAAAAGAAGGTCTTTACCGAAGGCGATTCGGTTTTAATCTCCGTGATGGTTACCGGTACGGGCAGTTCTTCATCCATGTGCGCACCCCACGATCTCTTCCGGCGCTATACCGTTTTTCGCATACAGCTCTTTTGCGATGATATCGAAGACTTCGATGTCCTGATGCACCTGCGCTCCCGATCTCCACTGCCTGTGCCCCGGCCATCATCATCTCAATGACATTGTCGGCGGACGAGACCCCCCCGCAGCCGATAATGGGGATTTTGCACGACTCGTAAAGTTCGTACACGCACCGCACCGCAATGGGAAATACCGCTTTCCCGGAAAGTCCCCCGTACCGGTGCCCGAGGACCGGCTGCCTGAGAGCAGTCGAGATCCTCATTGCTTTTACCGTGTTTATCGCCACGATTGCCGATGCCCCGCCGCGCTCCGCCGCTTCCCGATCGTGGAGATATCGGTCACGTTCGGCGTAAGTTTTACCCAGGTTGGCATCCCGAGCGTGCTCACTGCACGGGTACATGCCTCGACAAGGGCCGGGTCTACGCCGATTGCCGCCCCGTAGCCTTCCGCGTGAGGACAGGAGAGGTTGAGCTCGAAACCCGCGGCCTTTCCCTTAAACCACCCGGCAACCGTTGCAAATTCCTCCGGGTTCCCGCCAAAGATGCTCACGATCACCGGTTTTCCGTTAAGCGGGCCGAGCTCCCCGGTAAATTCCTGCGAGGGGTTGGGAAGGCCCATGGCATTTAAAAGCCCGTCATCAAGCACGGCAACGCAGGGTCCGGCATGTCCGCTCTTGGGTTCCGGTCCGATCGATTTTGTGACCACTCCCCCTGCGCCCGCATTCAGCATCCGCAAAAGCGAGGCCCCCGTTGTCCCGAGCACGCCGGCTGCGAGAAGGAGGTGATTGTTGAGTTTCACGCCCCCGACCGTAACCGGGCCCGATCTGAGCTGAACCATTTCATCACACAATGGTCGCCGGAAATAATAAAGGACATCTTTTTGGTACAGGGGCGGCTCTGGACGGTAGTCACTTAAGTTTTGGAAATGTATACCTAGTGTTACAGGAAAGACCATGACGCGTCTGGGGGTGATCGGTGTCGGGAGGATCGGCGGTGAGGTCGCGTACCTGGCGGCCCTGACCGGGATCGTTGACGAACTCGCCCTCTACGACCGCACCGAAAGCCTGCTCCGGGCGCAGGTGCTCGATATAGAACACACCGGCCTTCCCGTCGATATCCTCACTTCGCCCCGGGATATCCTGGATGCGGAGGTCTGTGTCTTTGCCGCCGGCCTGCCAAGGACGCCGGATATTCGGACCCGTGCCGACCTGCTCGCGGCAAACCTCCCGGTGACAAAACAGTGCGGAGCGCTTTTAAAAGATTATCCCGGCCTTCTTGTCACGGTGACAAACCCGATGGACGTGAATAACTACCTCCTTCACCGGCTCACCGGTATCCCAAAAGAGCGGTGCATCGGTTTTGGCGGCCAGCTGGACAGTGCGCGGTTTTTCCATGCCCTTGCCCGGCAGGGGATCGAGGGGCCGGCCGTTGTTCTCGGCGAGCATGGCGAGAACCAGGTGCCGGTCTTTTCCCGGCTTGGCGTAAAGGTTGCAGAGGAAAAACGTGACGAGATCCTCCGCGGGCTGCGGGGTGCAAGCATGGAAGTGATCCGCGGGAAGGGCGGGACCGTTTTTGGCCCGGCGTACCATATCGTAACGCTCGTGAAGATCCTGCTCTCCGGCACGCAGGAGACGGTTCCCTGTTCCGCAGTCCTCGATGGGGAATATGGCCTGGACGGCTGCTCTCTTGGCGTCCCGGTCCGGCTCGGGAGCGGGGGGATACAGGAGATCGAAGCAGTGGGACCTCGATCCTTGGGAAGCGGCGGCAATGGCCCGGGCAGGGACGTTTATTTCCGATCTCTGCCGGAAGGTGGTGACTTAAAAAACCATGCCAGCACAGGCGATACGGTCCGCAGAGACCCTTACCCTCCCGGCAACGGACGAAGAGACCAGCGCCGTGACGATCGCGATCAACCAGGTGGAGTACAGCAACGCCCCCGATGGCCCGGTCATCCACATCTTTGGCAGGGACGAGGGAGGAATGGCACACCGGATCGATGTGACCGGGTTCCTCCCGTATTTCTACGTGCCCGAGGAGCAGGTGGGCCAGGCAGTTCCTCCGAACGTGACGATCGAGCCCGATACGGTGTACCGTTCGATCCGCGGCGAAAAACTCCGGCGCCTCTACACGGTCCGGCCCGGCGATGTGAAAAATATCCGTGACCGGTACCGCCACTTCGAGGCCGACATCCCGTTCGCAACCCGTTTTATGATCGACTGCAGGCTTACCGGCGCCGTGACCGCACAGAAAAACCCGGCAGACTTACCGGGCGATCGTCCCCGCCGAGTCGAACGCCCCGGCCCGGGTCTGCATGATCGATATCGAGTGCGAGGACGAGCGCGGGTTTCCCGGACCCCCAGCGGGATTCCATCATCTGCATCACCTGCCACGATTCGTTCGACGACGATTATGTCACGTTCCTCTTTGGCGGATCGAACATGCCCGGGGAGATCACGGACAAGGTTGCAGCCGGCGGACTTGTTAACGGCTGCTTTAAGACCGGCGCCCACACGATCTGCACGTATGCCGACGAGGTTGCAATGCTTAAGGCATTTGCAGTCCTACATTGCCGAGCGCGATCCGGATATCCTCTCCGGGCTGGAACTTTGTCGAGTTCGATATCCCCTATATCATGAACCGCATGGAAAAGCTCGGCCTTTCCCCGGTGATGCTTGCCCGCCTTCCCGGCATGACCGAGAGAAATGCGCTCCGCGGCCGTGCCCTTTTCGATCTCCTCAGCGGCTACAAGAAGATGCATTCGACTTTAAAGGAGTCCTACCGTCTCGACGCGATAGCAGAAGAGGAAGTAGGCGAGCGCAAGGTGCGCTACACCGGCACGGTCTCCGATCTCTGGAAAAAGCAGCCGGCGCTTCTTGTCGAGTACAACTTCAAGGATGTCGAGCTCTGCGTTGCGATCGACAAAAAGGACAACATCGTCGGGTTCTACCGGGAGATCGCCCGGTACGTGGGCTGCCCGCTCGACAAGACCCTCAACTCCTCAAGCGTGATCGATGTCTACATCTTAAGAAAAGCCCACGGCAAGTACGTCCTCCCCTCCAAGGGATTTGCGAATGCCGAGGAGTTCGAGGGTGCTACCGTTTTCGAGCCGAGCAAAGGGGTCCGGGAGAACGTGATCGTGCTCGATCTTAAAATCGCTCTACCCGATGGCGATGATGACGATCAATGCCTCGCCCGAGACAAAGGATCCGAACGGCGAGCTCGTTGCCCCGAACGGGATCCGGTTCAGGAAGCAGCCGGACGGGCTGACCCGGAGTATCCTCTCGGAACTCTTAAAGAAGCGGGATGCAAGGAAGTACGCTCCGCAACTACCTTCCCGTACTGGCTCGCCGCAGTACCTTCTCTACGATATGCAGCAGAACGTGCTCAAGGTGATCATGAACACGTACTACGGTGTCTCGGGCTACACCCGGTTCCGGCTCTTCGACCGGGAGATCGGCGCTGCCGTGACCTCGGTCGGGCGGGCCATCATCGAGCACACCCGCCGCATTATTGAAAAGCAGGGCTATAAGGTGATCTACGGCGACACGGATTCCTTGCATGGTGCAGATCCCGCCGATGCCGCAGGAGAAGACGATCGAGACGGCGCGGATGCTCGAAAAAATGCTCAACGCGAGCTACCAGGACTTTGCGAAGAGCGAACTTCACGCAGACACCCATTACTTCTCGATCAAGTTCGAGAAGATCTATGCCCGGTTTTTCCAGGCCGGGAAAAAGAAGCGCTATGCCGGCAGGCTCGTCTGGAAAGAGGGGAAAGATGCCGACCAGATCGATATCGTGGGTTTCGAGACAAAGAGGAGCGACACCCCGCAGATCACCAAAGCCGTCCAGGGAAAAGTGATGGAGATGATCCTTGCCGGTGTGGAATACCCCGAGATCAAGGCGTACCTCGGCGGGATCATAACAAAGTACCGGGCCGGGAAGTACTCGCTCGACGAGATCGGGATCCCCGGCGGGATCGGAAAGTCCCTGGACGATTACGAGACCGACGATGCGCAGGTGCGGGGCGCCCGCTACGCCAACAAGTACCTGCACACGGAGTTCGGCAAGGGCAGCAAGCCAAAGCGGATCTATATCAAGGCAGGTCACCGCAAAATACCCGAAGACCGATGTGCTCTGTTTCGAAGTACGCCGATCAGGTGCCAAAGGAATTTTTGCCCGACTGGGAGCTTATGCTTGAAAAGACCATCGAGCAGCCGATCTCCAGGATCATCGAAGCACTCGGCTGGACATGGAAGGACGTCGATCCCTCGCATACCACGCTCGCACAGTGGGGATTCGGATAAGCCGGCGGGACTCTCGTTTATTGTTTTTTTAGACGCGGCAGGTATGTCCGTTGTGTGACTCTGCCCTTTTAAGGAATACCGGACGCGAAAAATCAAACCGGGACTGTTGTGGCGTTTGTTCCCTGATCGCCTGGGTTTTTTCGCGTTACCCGGGGAACGTCAACCAAAAAGTATTAATTGAGGTTTGTGCAATGAGGAATCATAAGCGGGGATATTCACGGGAAAAGCGAGAAGGCCGTTCCCCGGTTTTTTAACAAAGGCTGCGCAGGACCGGTCGTACATGAAGCTGGAGAAGAGATCCCTGTTTCCGGAACGCGAAGAAAGTCTCGTCGATCTCTGGCTCTTTATAATCGTCAACACGACAATTGTTGCGCTTTTGATCAATATTCTTGCCCTCCACTACGGTACTGCCGCCGTTGCTACCAATCTCCTCTATATCCCGATCGTGATCGCTGCCTACTGGTATCCCCGGTGGGGCGTGATCTACGCAGTCGGAGTCGCTGCCTCTTATATCGGGATAGTTCGCGCTCCTGACAAACGGTGCCGTCCAGGATCTTGCCGCTTCTGCAGTCACCTGTTTTGTCGTAATTGGCGTTGCGGCAGTCGTTTCGAGCCTTGCAACGCACATGCGCAAAAACGAGGTGAAGTACCGGGGGATCTTCAACCATTCCGAAGCCGGGATCGGCCTTGTGAGGGATTCCGACAGATCGGTTGTCGAAGTCAACAGGCGTTTTGCCGAAACGCTCGGGTATGCACCGGAAGAAGCAGTTGCCGTCCCGTTCGACCGGCTCTGGGCAGACCCCTCGGACCGCGAGCACTTCTTCTCCCTGTTATCGGGCCAGGGAAATGTCGAGAATCTCGAGACCCGGTTTATTACAAAATCTGCTTCGCCCCGGTGGGTCCTGCTCTCCGCCGGCCAACTGGCCGACGATCAGTTCGTCTGTACGGTCGTGGACATCACTGCGAGGAAACAGGCAGAAGAAGGCATTAATTATCAAGGACCACGCGATCAGCTCGTCCATCAACGCGATCGCGATCATGAACCTTGATTATACCATCACCTACGTGAACTCGTCCCTCCATTACCCTGATGGATTCAAAAGGAGCGGTGGATTTCACCGGAAAACCGATATGGGATTACGTGGCTTCGAAAGAGATTGCGGAGACCATTAAGGAAGCGCTGAAAAAGAAGGGGAGCTGGTTTGGCGAAATCTGCCTTTATAAGACAAACAAAAAACCGTTCTACGTCCTCCTCTGGATTAATCTCGTGAAAAACGAACGCGGCAGCCCGGTCTGTATCATGGCCTCCGTTCATAGATATCACCGACTAAAAAGCAGATGGAGGCGGTAAAGAGGCAGGCTCCTCGAACAGATAGAAAAGAACATCGAACAGTTCGCGATCCTCGGCGACCATATACGAAACCCGCTTGCCGTGATCGTCGGGCTCTCCAGCCTTACTCCCGGCGATGTGACCGACAAGATCGTGCTGCAGGCAACGGAGATCGACCGGATCGTTACCCAGCTCGACCAGGGCTGGATCGAGTCGGAGAAGGTCCGGGAGTTCATCAAGCGCTATTATCGTGTCGGCGTGCGCGACGGGGAGAATGCCGGTGTCCCCGCAGAGTTTCTGGCAAAATAGCCGGGCCGCCGGTAGACTACGGGTGTTTCCCGCCCACTTTTAACCGCTCGTTTAACTTTTTTATCTGGTCCCTCAGTGCAATTGCCCGCTCGAAATCGAGATTGTCCGCTGCGTCCCGCATCTGTTTTTCGAGATCGATTATCACGTTCGGGATCTCCGCTTTGGGGAGATACTTGGTATCCTTTACCTCGACTTCCTTTTCTTTTACCGGCTTTACGATCGTCTGCGGGACGATATGATGTTCTTCGTTGTACGCTATCTGCAGCTCGCGCCGGCGCTGCGTCTCGGAGATCGCAGCCTTCATCGAATCGGTGATCGAGTCCGCGTAGAGTACCACTTTGGCATTCACGTTCCGTGCCGCCCTCCCGATGATCTGGATCAGGCTCCGGGCATCGCGGAGGAACCCTTCCTTGTCCGCATCGAGGATCCCGATGAACCCGACCTCGGGGATGTCCAGACCTTCCCGCAGGAGGTTGATCCCGACGAGCACATCGAACTTGCCGAGCCGGAGCTCGCGGATGATCTCGGTGCGTTCGAGTGTCTGGATCTCGGAATGGAGGTACCGGGTCCTGATGCCCGCGGTCGGCAAGGTACTCGGAGAGTTCCTCGGCGAGCTTTTTTGTGAGCGTTGTCACGAGCACACGGTCGCCGCGTGCGATGGTCTTTTTGTACCTCTTCGATCACATCGAGCGTCTGCCCCTCGATGGGGCGGACCTCGACTGCCGGGTCGACAAGCCCGGTCGGGCGGATGATCTGCTCGACTACCTGCGCGGAGTGCTTCTGCTCGTACGGACCCGGCGTTGCCGAGACAAAGATCACCTGGCGCATGTACTGCTCGAACTCGTGGAATTTCAGGGGGCGGTTGTCGAGCGCGGACGGGAGCCGGAAACCGTAATTCACCAGTGTCTCTTTTCGCGAACGGTCGCCATTGAACATCCCGTGGAGCTGCGGGATCGTCTGGTGGCTCTCGTCGATAATGATCAAAAAGTCTTCGGGGAAGTAATCGAGCAGGCAGTAGGGTTTCTCGCCGGCTTTCCTGCCATCAAAGTGCCGGGAATAGTTCTCGATCCCCTTGCAGGATCCGGTCTCTGCGATCATTTCGAGATCGAAGTTCGTCCTCTGTTTTAACCGGTGCGCCTCGACAAGCCCGAGCGTGGGCAGCACTTCATCGAGTTCCTCTTTGATGGAGACAATCGCCGCTTTCTGGGCGCTCTCGGGAGTGACGAAGTGCCGGGCGGGATACACGTAGAAAGTATTTCATCTCCTCCTTTTTTGCCCCGGTGTTTTTGTCCACTTCGCGGATCCGTTCGATCTCGTCCCCGAAGAGCTCGATCCGGATGATATCGTTGAAGTACCCGGGCACGATGTCGATGGTATCCCCCTTGACCCGGAATTTCCCGGGCCCGAGCTCGATATCGTTTCGCTCGAACTGGATATCCAATAGCCGGCCCAGGATCTCGTTTCGGGAGATCTTCTGGCCGACCGAGAGGTCAAAGCCCATGTTCCGGAAATTTTCCGGGTTGCCTAACCCGAAGATACAGGAGACCGAGGCGACCACGATCACGTCGCGCCGAAACGAGAGCGACGCGGTGGCCGAGAGCCGGAGCATCTCGATCTTGGGATTGATGGACGAGTCCTTTTCTATGTACTGATCTTTTGCCGGGATGTAGGACTCGGGCTGGTAGTAGTCGTAGTAGGAGACGAAGTACTCGACCCGGTTTTTCGGGAAAAAGTCGCAGAACTCCTGGTAGAGCTGGGCGGCGAGCGTCTTGTTATGGGCGATGACAAGCGTGGGCTTGTTTGCCGCTGCTATCACGTTTGCCATCGTAAAGGTCTTGCCGGATCCGGTGACGCCAAGAAGCGTCTGGAACCGGGCATTGTCGGCAATCCCGTCGTTGAGTTTTGCTATCGCTTCCGGCTGGGACCCGGCGGGGGCAAACGCGGATACGAGTTCGAATCCTGTCACGGTGCTTAGAGATCCGGGGGGGATATTAAAAGAGATCGCGCTTGCGGCATGAAACTAAAACTACCGGTTAATAGTTGGTGACGATGAGCTCGTTTACCGCCCCGCGCCGGCCGCCTTTGCAGTTGATCATCCTTCGCGCCGGCACCCGCTCGATACGGTACCCGGCATAGAGATCTTCAAGGAACGAATCTTCGCTGCACTCAGACCGTGGATCGGAGTTGCTCAACATCACCATCGCCCCTTTGCGGTCGAGGGCCTTATAAAACCGTGCGAGCCGCTCCTGGTCGCGGTCGGAAAATCCGGCCCGGGAATAGGAGGTAAACGATGCCGTGGCGCTGAGCGGCCGGTAGGGCGGGTCGAGGTACACGAAGGTTTCGTCATCCACGTACTTCCGGCACACGGTAAAGTCCCCTTCGAGAATCCGGGTTTTTTCAAGAAGATGAGATACCGCACGGAGATTGTCACAGTTCAGGATATCGGGTTTTTTGTACCTGCCGAACGGGACATTGAACCGTCCCTTTTTATTGACCCGGAACAGGCCGTTGTAGCAGGTATGGTTGAGGAAGATGAGCTGTGCCACGTGCCGTATTTCTCCCGAGTCTGGCATGACCGATCCGATCGCAGTTTTCGTTTCGTTGAATGCGTCCCGCATCCGGTAGTAAAACACTTCCTTTTCCCGGTCGTCTTTTACCCGGAACGCGGAATCGATGCTCCCGAGTTCCGCGATCAGGTCGTCTGCCGCTTCCCTGATGACCCGGTATGCAAGGATGAGTTCGGGGTTGATATCGCAGATCGTGCTCTCTACGGCGGGGAAATGGTGGCGAAAATAAAAAAACATCGCCCCTCCCCCGACAAATGGCTCGACAAAACCGGTAACGTTCCGGTCCCCGGTCTTTTTTTTGGGCAGGCGGCCTCCAAACTCACAAAGAAGCTGCGACTTGCCTCCCGCCCATTTTAAAAACGGCCGTGCCGGTATGATCGGAATGAGAGGAAGTGCTGCCATATACCCGTCATATTTTAGGTATCTCATTACTCTGTTATGAATCCCCTCTCTGTCAGGGCGGAAATTTTAACAAAAAGGAATTGCGGAGGCGGTCCCGGTAACGGGCTGTCATCGGCGAAAAACGTTGCTGTTTTGACCGCAAGCCTCATAGTATGTCCGGTCGAATTTCTGTTTACAAGAGCCTGATTCCCATGAGCAAACGGTCGGTAATTTTTGTACTTGCTATCTTCATGCTTGCCGGTCTCTGCCTGCCCCCGGCCGGAGCTGCGGTCCCTTCCGCACAGGAAACCGGGCCGGTAGTGACTGTGCAGGAATTCAATGTGACCAATGCCTCGCTTGCGAATGCAACGATCCCGGAACAATATCTTGCAACGCCAACCCCGCTTGAAATCGGTGTCAGTACCAACGATACGAATCTTGGCGGCCCAAAAGGCGAGATGTCGGCAGTGCCCCGGACAATCGGATTTTCGATCACTCCGGAACTCATTGCGGTAGTCATTATCGTGATTCTCGCGCTGGGGGCCGGCGCGTGGTATATCCTGAAACGGAAGCGGGAGATAAAGAAGGAAGAATAACGGCCCATGCTTTTTCCTGCATGACCTTTCCCGCACGAGTGGTTTTATAATGATTCCCCCCATTTTCAAAGAACGCCGGAACTACCTGATCGCCGGCCTTGTCGCATTTTTTGCCCTCTTTGCCCTCTGGCTGCGCCTGCTCCCCGGTCTCTCGACCGGGACCACGGACATCATGAGCATGGTGGCCATGGACGATCCCTTCTATAACCTGCGGCAGGTCGAACTGATCCTCACCCATTTCCCGGGGTACGACTGGTTCGATCCGATGTCCTATTACCCGCACGGAACGGTGGTCTACTGGGGCCCGCTCTTCCCCACGATCATTGCCACGGGCTGCCTGATCACCGGGGCCGCCACGCGTCCTGAGATTATCGGGACTGCTCTCCTCGCCACCCCGCTTTTTGCCGCCGCGATTGTCGTGCTCATGTACTATGTGGGGCGGTACTTCGGCGACTGGAAGACCGGTATCCTGGCATCCGGTTTTACTGCAGCAGTCTCCGGGCAGTTTTATACCGTCTCCCTGTACGGGTATATCGATCACCATATTGCGGAGGTACTTTTTTCGACCCTGTTCTGCCTGCTGTACTGTTATGCCCTCGTATCGGCCCGTGACGCCGCAATCGATTTAAAACAGATCGCAGCGCAGAAAAAAGTCCTCTTTTTAGCGTTTGTCGCCGGTATCGGCTATTCTCCTGGGCCTCTTTGTCATGCCGACCATGATCCTTTTGCGCTGATCGCGGGAGTGTACACGGTCGTGCAGTTCGTCATCGATGCGTACCGCGGGCATTCGGGGGAATATCTCCTCGTGGTCAACAGCATTGTCTTTGTCACGGCCTCCATCGGCCTGCTCACTTTCGGGATCAAGGATCCGGCACTGAACCTTTCGACTTATTCCATCGGGCATATCTATGCATATATCGGCCTTGTCGCAGGAACGGTCATTCTCTATCTCTTCTCCCGGTATTTTTCCGGGAAAAACCGGTGGTATTTCCCCGCCGCGCTTGCCGGGTGCGCTGCGGCCGGTGCTCTGATCCTCTACATCGCCGTCCCGCAGATCTACGGCCTGCTCATCGCATCGCTCTTTGCCTTTTTCGGCCAGGCACCGGTTACACAGACCGTTCTCGAGGCCCGGGGCTGGTCGCCTGGAGATGCCTGGAGTTCGTTCAATTACGGCCTGCTCCTCTTTGCCGGGGGATTTCTCGTCCTGGCCTGGAAAAATTTCAAAAATGTCCACCTGCATCAGATCTTTCTTCTTGCATGGTCTGCGGTGATCTTTTTTGCCACCTGGCAGCACGTGAGGTACGAGTATTACCTTGCCATAAACATCGCACTGCTCTCTGCTGTCGTTATGGATTTGCTATAGAACAGGCATGGCCGGCAGTTCACCGGGCCATAGGTGCTGCCCGAAATTCACGGAATGCCGAATCAAAAGACAACACATCTCCGTTGGAAGGATACCGGAAGAAACCGTCGAAAAAAAAATCAAAAAGGCTGCCGCAGGGACTGCCGCA
>Ga0268356_10571_pt1 | contig 135308 bp, 119 predicted proteins | sample BioMet10_FD_194415 | JGI IMG/M metagenome (GOLD analysis project Ga0268356, IMG submission 194415) | Sewage microbial communities from Oakland, California, United States - Biofuel 10 (PacBio Assembly) | ecosystem: Engineered > Wastewater > Sewage > Unclassified | place: USA: California...
GGAAACGACGGTACCCCACCAGGGCGCCGTTAAGGCAATCACGCCAACCCCGGCCAGAATCAAGTGAGTAAGGTGCTGCCAATCTTTTCGATAATAAAGATAAATCACCGGCAGGCTCAGCGCCAGCATCCACAGCATTTCAAGATGGCAAAGAGCGGTGAGAGCAGAAAATACTACCCCGCCAACCCAATCTTTCCAGTCAGGTTTGCGGCACCAGCGTACCAGAAAAGCCAGCGCGACCAGGGTGAACAACAGAGCCGGGGCACGGGTCAGCCGCCCCCCATGATCTCCCATTCATAGGCCGGAGAAAGCAAGGCAAGACCAGCGTAGCTAGGGCCACAGGATGCTTTTCGGCTAGAACTTCCTGCGCCAGCCAGGCAAAGACCGGGATCGTCGCAATACTGAACAGCAAAGGCAAAAATCGCAGTAAGGAGATCAGCCCAATACCCAGCCACTGATTCAATCCGGCGGCCAGGTAGAAAGGCAGCGGCGGGTAAGCATAGGGAATGTTGCCCCCGTTGTAACTGGTATAGAGCGGCAGCCGAAATGCGTTGGCCTGCAAGTCGCGCACCATCACGTAGAACATGCCCCCATCATTCAATGGGAAAGAGGCACTGAAGACGTAAAAGCAGCGCACCACCGCCCCGATAAGGGTAATCAACACGATCATCCCGATCAAAGAAAGAGGCTTTTTCTCGCCAGTTCCCTTATGCGACGTCCACTTCATACTTGTGCCTCTTCAATTAAAGAATTTTGCCTCACTCGATGTTGCCGTACCCAGTGATCAAGCAAACTGGCGCCGAACCACAAAGTGAAGACCAGGGCCAGACCGGATGCCGCCTGATAAGGTTCTTTGCCCTGCAGATAAATAGCGAACAAGGCCCAGGGCACGATCACGAAAGCTACCCACCAGCCGCCTTTCATCCAGTTTCTCACTGAGGATTGCATACTCCATACCAGCAGCGGCAGCAAGAACACGATTTGATCCGAGAGCAAGCTGTTCGGATTGGGATTGACCAGCTGCACCTCAAGGATCAGCCAGCCCAAAGCCAGAAAGTCCGGGAGTTTCCCGCGCCACCAGGCCAGCACAGCCCAAACGGTTCCCCCCAGCGCCAGGATGCCCAATCCCACTTTTACCCCAATGATCGAAAAATCGATCCCCAGCAAGGCCAGCCAGCTTCCCACAATTGGCTGGTTGGGAACGTATCCAACATAATCACGAATGAGATGAATCCAGTCAGTCACCCAGGTTGGTACCAGCAGCCATGAAATCCCCGCAAACAGCAAACAGCCAGCCGCCAGCCCATACAGTACCGCCCAGCGGCGCTGGCGAATGGAATCCAATAAATAGAAGAGAAGCACCAATCCGGCCAAATGCGGTTTCATGGCCGTCCAGGCCATCAAAATACCTGCTCCCCACAGAGCAGCTGGCGAGGGGGATTTCTGATTGAGCAGCGCATAGAGAAAGATCAGACAGGCTCCGAGCATGAGCGCAAACTGGCCAAGGATTACGCCGCGGCTGATCGGGTAAAAGAACACCAGCGTACCAATCCACCACACCGGCAAGCGCTTGCTCTGACTGAGTACCGCACCAAAAATGAGCACCAGATTAACCGCCATCCAGTAAGCCTGTGCCCAAGGATAAGTGAGAAAAGCAGAAGGAAAGATGATCAGCAAACTATAAGGCGGATACGCGTAACGCACCTGATCTTCACCTGCCCGTGCCAACCGTCCATAGATCCCTTGCTGGATCAGTTGAGTCGTTGATTCAGCATATGGGCTGGCACCGCGTAGTACAATTGCTCTGCCCGCCTGCCAGTAGATCGAGAAATCCGCGCCAAAAGAGATAGCCGAGGTAACCAGCAATTTCAGCCCCACCATCAAAAAGGCAAAGCTGAACAAAACAATTCCCAGAATGCGCAAGCGGTGAGTACGTTGTAAATTTGCCATGAGGATTCCCTTCCCGGGATTAACACACACTGTGTATTGTAGAATATAATCGAAAAAGGTGAAACCATGAAGCAATTATTACAAAATGTGCATAACGGTCAGACCAGCATCGTGGAAGTGCCTGTCCCTTCTGTAAAGGCCAGGTATGCGCTGGTAAAGACTGCTTGCTCGCTGGTCTCCGCGGGAACGGAACGCATGGTTGTTGAATTTGCCGAAAAGAATCTGGTGCAAAAGGCCGCTTCCCGCCCCGATCTGGTGAAACAGGTGCTTTCTAAAGCTCAACGCGAAGGCATTCTGCCCACGCTGGAAGCTACATTTAACAGGCTTGATCAGCCCATGACCCTGGGTTATTCCTCCGCCGGGACAATCACCGAAGTCGGTGCCGGGATGGAAGGTTTTGCTGTCGGAGATCGTGTTGCCTGCGGCGGCGGTGGATTTGCCGCGCACGCTGAATATGACCGGGTGCCGCGAAATTTGCTGGTAAAACTCCCGGATACAGTCGATTTTGAATCGGCCGCCTTCACAACTCTGGGCGCCATTGCAATGCAGGGCTTTCGTCTGGCTGAGCCCCAGCTAGCGGAACGAGTCTGCGTCATTGGCATGGGGTTGCTTGGTTTGTTGGCTGCACAAATTGCCCGGGCTGCTGGCTGCCCGGTCTTTGGCATCGACCTTTCTGCCAAACGGATTCAATTGGCGCAGGAACTCGGCTTTGCCGCGGCAACCCGTGAAGGCTGCGAAGAAGCCGCACTGGCCTTTACCGACAATCGGGGGTTTGACGTGGTTTTGATCTGCGCCGATGCCACTTCGAATGATCCTATTGAACTGGCGGGGCAGTTGGCCCGCGATCATGGCAAAGTGGTCGCCATCGGCGCCGTCGGTCTCAATATTCCGCGCAAGATTTATTACGAAAAAGAGCTTGATTTCAAGATTTCCCGCTCTTATGGGCCAGGCCGTTATGACCCTGTCTATGAAGAAGGCGGACAGGATTACCCGCTGGGCTACGTCCGCTGGACGGAAGGCCGTAACATGCAGTCCTTTGTAGAATTGCTGGCCAGCGGTCAGGTCAACGTCAAGCCTCTGATCTCACATCGCTTCGACATTGATCAAGCCCCGGCCGCTTATGAGCTGATCACCGGCAAAACCGGCCAACCTTTCCTGGGGGTGCTGTTAACCTACCCAGCCATCGTTGAAAAAGCTGCTCTACAGCGAACGGTGAGATTGGCCTCCCCCATTCCCGCTGCCGTCAGTCCAGTCAAGATCGGGGTGTTGGGCGCGGGTAATTATGCCACGGCAACTTTCCTGCCCGCTCTCAAAAAAAGTGGCTTAGGGGAAAGAGTTGGCATTGCTTCGGCCGCCGGATTGACCGCTCAAATTGCCGCCCGCCGCTTTGGTTTCCAGTTTGCCAGTTCAGACGATGCTGAAATTCTCAAAAATCCTGAAATCAACACCGTCTTATTGCTCACCCGCCATCAAGAACATGCCCGCGAGATCCTCGCCGCTCTGGAACAGCACAAAAATGTGTATTGCGAAAAACCGCTGGCGCTGAATGCGAAAGAACTGGCCCAGATCGAAGCTGCATTACTTCAAGCCAGTTCCCTGCTCACTATTGGCTTCAATCGCCGCTTTGCTCCTTTTGCTGTGCAGTTGAAGCAGTTTTTTGCCGGTACCAGTGAACCGCTGTACATCCATTACCGCGCCAACGCCGGGTTCTTGCCTGCCACCCACTGGCTGCACGATCCTGCTCAGGGTGGCGGCCGCATCATCGGCGAAGGCTGCCATTTCATCGATTTTGCCGTTTTCCTGACCGGCAGTCTGCCAGTCGCCGTTCGCGCGACGGCCCTCCCTGACGGCGGAAAATACCGTTCTGACAACGTCAGCATGACTTTCCGTTTTGCCAATGATTCCGTTGCGGTAATCGATTATCTGGCCAACGGCAACAAGAACACCCCTAAGGAACGGATTGAGGTCTTCGGTGAGGGCAAGATTGGCTTTTTGGATGACTTCCGCACCCTCGACCTGACCAGTGAAACCAAGCGCGTACATCAGCACGCGGCGCTCCGCCAGGAAAAAGGCCATCGGCAATCCTGGGAAGCCTTCTACCACGCCATCGTCGAAGGAATCGGCCCGACCATTCCTTATGCTGAATTGATCGCGGTTACCCGTGCCAGCTTTGCCGTGATGGAATCACTGCAAACGGGCGCTGAAATTCAGATCGGCTGATCCTGTTGTGAATAAGCTGCAGCGTTCCTTCCTTTTGCTTTCTGAATTGGGGCCGGGGCAACTCGCCTCTTACGCAGAATATCGTCTGCAACTGCGTTCTGGCCGGTTCGAAAAAAACCATCCTACCTGCCTGCCCGCCCCTGCCCGATCCTCAGGCGGCGCTGGGACGTGCCTATCTTTTTTCCCCTGACCATGAATTCACCGAAGAACGAAAAAAAGAAATATTACAGCAAGCGGCTGTGAAATTTTAAATGGACAATATCACCCCTTTTCCGGCAAAGCTGCTCCTCTTGACTTTACTCTGCCTGAAAAACAGTTGCTGCCCTGGCCGCATTACGGCGATACTCTGGCCGGGCTGGATATCAAACAAATCTGGGAACCTGCTCGCTTTAACTGGGTGATCCCTCTCTGCCAGGCCTACCAGATTGAGCCACAAGAGGCTTACGCCGAATTCTTCTGGCAAAAATTCGCTGATTTCAGGCATCTGAACCCTCCCTTGCTTGGGCCTAACTGGGCCTCGGCTCAGGAAGTTGCTCTGCGCATGCTCATGTGGCTGCTGGCCGCTCAATGCCTGGCTGGCTCGTCTGCCACCACGACAGCGCGGCAGGCAGAGCTGTGCACGGCTCTCTGGCAGCACAGTCAGCGCATTTCCCTTACCCTGACCTATGCTCACTCTCAGAACAACAACCATCTGCTCAGCGAAGCTCTGGGATTAATGCTGGGCGGATTGGTCTTTTCTGATACTCCCAGCGGGAAAAGAGAATTGAAGGCCGGCTTTCACGAATTCGAGGCCGGTATTCTTCATCAAATTGAAGAAGACGGCACTTACAGTCAGCATAGCAACAATTATCATCGTTTGATGCTGCATCTGGCTTTGCTTTTCATGCGCGCCAGCACCCTGGCTCACCTGCGCCCATCCGCGCAGGTCCAAGAGCGTCTGGCACTGGCCACCCGCTGGCTGGGAGGGCAACTGGATGCGCTCAGCGGGCAGGTCCCCAATCTGGGACATAATGATGGCACCAATCTGCTGGCTTTTGGCGCCTCCGCTTATTCTGATTACCGTCCCACGCTGCAGGCAGCCAGCCAGTGTTTTCTTGGTGCCCCCTGGCTGGAACGCGGTCCCTGGGATGAGCTTAGCCGCTGGCTGGGGGTAGAGATTCCAAATTCCCCTGTCGCGAACACTTCCCCTCCTTTGAAAACTTCTTATGTGCGTCTGGGCAACGCTGCCACCTGGGCCAGTTTGCGTGCGCTGCGTTACCACTCCCGCCCGGCTCATGCCGATCAATTGATCGTAGATTTCTGGCACAATGGAGTAAATCTGCTGGCCGATGCCGGTACGTACGCCTACAACCTCGCCGATCCCTGGCAGAACGGATTGGCGACCACAGCCGTCCACAACACGGTCACAGTCGCTCATCAGGACCAGATGTTGCGCTCTGGCAAGTTCCTCTGGCTCAAGCGTCCACGGGCTCAGGTCATTCCGACCCAATCGGATAATATAGCCGCCATTGTGTATTGCGACCTGCCAGTAGCCTACACGCAAATTCGTACCCTGGTGGTTGCTCCGGGCAAAGGCATGGTTATGCTCGACCAGATTGAGCTGGCCAAGGCGGACCGCGAGCTGGTGCCAGTGACGATCCACTTTCTGCTCCCAGATTGGCAATGGCAGCTATTGGAGAACGGCATCAAACTGACTCATGACGCTGCGCAATTCACGCTGCTGCTTTCCGCGGTCAACCCGGCAGACGAGAGCGACATTCCCGGCGAAATCTCGTTGATTCGCGCCGGCACTCCCTTGGAAGGAAAAACCAAAGATCCGCTGCGTGGCTGGGTCTCTCCCACCTATTTACACAAGCAGCCGGCCCTTTCCCTGGCAATCACCTATTCAGTATTCCATTCTCTGGAAATTAAATCCCATTTGATTCTGTAAAGAAGTGAGTTACACTCGATCTATGCACATTCTGCTTATTCACCAAGCCTTCGCCAATCTCGACGAAGCCGGGGGAACCCGGCATTATGAGATTGCTCATTACCTGGCAGAAAAAGGCCATCAGGTTACCGTCCTGACCAGCCCCATCAATTATCTGACGGGCCGCTCCAGCACCAAGCGCCTTCACTGGGTCGAAAAAGAGATCCCCGAGCCCGGCATCACCATCTTGCGGGTTTATGTTTATCCGGCGCTGCACCGCAGTTTTTTCATCGCCTGATCAATTTTTTCAGCTTCATGTTTTCCTCTTTTTTCGTTGGGCTGGGGGTCAAGAACGTCGATGCCGTGTGGGGCACTTCCCCGCCAATTTTTCAGGGCTGGACAGCCTGGCTATTGGCCCGGCTCAAGCGGAAGCCTTTTCTTTTTGAGATTCGCGACCTGTGGCCTGAATTTGCCATTGGCGTGGGTGTGCTCACGAATAAAACTCTGATCAAGATGTCGTACTGGCTGGAATCCTTTCTGTACCGGCATGCTGATCAGATCATTATCAATTCACCGGGGTTTTTCCCCTATGTGACCCGTCAGGGAGGTAAAAACGTCCAGCTTGTCCCTAATGGGGTCGATCCGCACATGTTCGATCCACAGGATCGCGGCCTGGATTTTCGTGCTGAGCATGGGCTCTCGGATGCATTTATCATCCTCTACGCCGGTGCCCACGGGATTTCGAACGACCTGGAAGTCGTTCTGCATGCCGCCCGTGAAAACCTCTCCGATCCCAGAATTCGCTATGTTTTCGTGGGAGACGGAAAAGAAAAAGCTCATTTGCAAGAAGCAGCCGTGCAGATGCAATTGACCAACGTGCTCTTCTTGCCCTCTGTGCCCAAACAAAAAATGAAAGACGTTCTGGCAGGTTCTGACGCCTGCATCGCTATTCTGCAGCCGCTGGAGCTGTATAAAACCACCTACCCCAACAAGGTATTCGATTATCTGGCCGCGGCCCGACCCGTTTTGCTGGTCATTGACGGAGTGATCCGCGAAGTGGTTGAAGCAGCCCGGGGCGGAATCTTTGTCCCTCCCGGGGATAGTGCCGCTCTGGCCGCCGCTGCACGTCAACTGGCCGCTGATCCAGAGAAATGCCGTCAGATGGGGCAAAATGGAAGAGAGTATGTGGTCTCCCACTTCGATCGGCAGAAACTGGCTGCCCAATTGGAGACCCTTTTTCGCCAGTTAGTAGTGGAGGAATCATGCCAGAAAAGATCTTGATCGTCGAAGACGAAAAAGCCCTGCAAGAGACGCTTGCCTATAATCTAACCCGCGAAGGCTATGAACCCGTGGTTGCCGGGGATGGCAACACTGCCATCGCCAAAGCCCGTGAGTTGCACCCCGATTTGATCCTGCTCGACATCATGCTTCCCGGAAAAGATGGCTTCGAAGTATGCCGTATCCTGCGTCAGGAGATGAATACTCCCATTCTCATGCTCACCGCCCGTGAAGAGGAAATCGACCGGGTTGTCGGTCTGGAAGTGGGCGCCGATGATTACATGACCAAGCCTTTCTCGATGCGCGAATTGATCGCCCGCGTTAAAGCCATGCTGCGCCGGGTGCGCTTGATCCGTGAAGAAGTGCAAACCACTGAAAAAATCGAAGCTGAGAAAGAAGAACTGCGTTCCAATAATCTGGTCATTGACCTTAAGCGTCGGGAAGCCATGCTGGATGGCAAGGTGCTTGACCTGAAGCCTAAAGAATATGACCTGCTGCTCTACTTCATGCAGCACCAGGCCCGGGCGCTTTCACGTGATGCCCTGCTCGAACAGGTCTGGGGTTGGGATTTCACCGGTGACAGCCGCACCGTGGATGTGCATATCCGCTGGCTGCGCGAAAAGATCGAGACCGATCCTTCCAACCCAACCCGTATTGTCACCGTCCGCGGAGCCGGGTATCGCTTCGAAGGATAATGCTCATGCGCAAGCGTTCGTATGTCTGGAAAATCTCTCTGCCCTATCTGGCCCTGGTGCTTGTGTCTTTGCTCGGCATCAGTCTTTATCTCAGCAATTACTTCCAAAACTTCATCGAAGAAAACTGGAAAAATAATCTGACGGATCAGGCCCATCTGTATGCCGAGCTGACTGCCCCGCTCATCGAGCAAGGCTACCCCTATGCCGGACTATCCGATCTGGTCGCTTCCAGCTCCGCAGGGACGCTGGATCGGGTGACCATCATTCTGCCGGATGGACTGGTCATCGCCGATAATGAGGCCGACCCGGCCACAATGGAAAACCACGCCAACCGTCCCGAGGTAAAATCGGCGCTTTCAGGCCAGTTTGGCACCGACATTCGTACCAGCGCCACGCTGGGGGTTCGTTACCTCTATGTGGCCGTCCCCGTGGAAGAAAACGGCCAAACAATCGCGATTGCGCGCCTCTCGATCTCTCTGGCTTCTCTCGATGCCTCCGTCAACCAGATTCGCCTCTTTTTACTGATCTTCTCCTCAGTCATCATCCTCATTTCTTTGCTTTACAGCCTGTTCTACGCCTTCCGTAAAAACAACCCGCTCGCCAGGCTGACCGATACCGTCGAGGGTGTCCGTCAGGGTCAGACCTGGAACATCGAGCTAAATCAACGCAATGACGAAATTGGCACGCTGGCCAGTTCCTTCTTTGAATTGACCAACCAGCTCAATCACCAAATCACCGACCTCAAGAATGAACGCATGAAACTGGCCGCCATCCTCACCAACATGACAGATGGCGCCATTCTGGTCAATTCTGAAGGCATCGTTACCCTGATCAACCCGGCTGCCCGCCACCTGTTTGGGTTCTACGAAGACATCGCTTCTTCACCGCGCACTCTGATCGAGATCGTGCGTGCCCACGAGATCGTCAACGTCTGGAATCTTTGCCAGCAGTCCAACCAGCAGCAGACAGTCTCGTTCGAGACCCCTATCAACCGTGATTATCTGCAGGTGATCGGTACCCGTTTGAAACCTTCCCTGCCTGAGTTCACTTTGCTGCTGTTTCAGAATTTGACCACCCAGCGGAAGCTCGAAACAGTACGCCGCGATTTTGTCAGCAATGTTTCCCATGAGCTGCGCACGCCGCTGGCTTCGCTCAAAGCACTGACCGAAACACTGCAGCAAGGCGCGCTTACCGATCCCCCGGCCGCCCAGCGCTTCTTATCTCAAATGGATGACGAGATCGACAACCTGACCCAGATGGTCCAGGAATTATTGGAGCTTTCCCGCATCGAATCAGGCAAAGTGCCGCTGCAAAAGAAGGAGATCACGCCTTTCGCGGTGATCGACCCCGCCGTTAAACGCATGACCCTGCAGGCGCAGCGTTCCAGCCTGGAACTGCTCAACGCCAGTCCCGAAACTTTACCTGAGATCGCCGTCGATTCCAGCCGGTTGCAGCAAGTTCTGGTCAACCTGATCCACAACGCCATCAAATTTACTCCGCCCGGGGGACGCATCGAGGTGAGTGCCCACGCGGAAGAAAAATTCGTGATCTTTTCAGTCCAAGATTCCGGCATCGGCATTCCCCCCGACGATCTGGCCCGCATTTTCGAGCGCTTCTACAAAGCCGACCGCGCCCGCACCAGCGGCGGTACCGGGCTGGGACTTTCCATCTGCCGCCATCTGGTCGAAGCTCACGGCGGCAAGATCTGGGCAGAAAGCCGCCCCGGGGAAGGCAGCACTTTCTTCTTTTCGATCCCAATCGCGAAGAATAATGCCAACTAAGATAAACGATTCCCACAATATTTCCACTATAATGGGAACGCACCAAGACTTTTAGTTCTCAGGAAGCCTGCATGGATCAAACCATCAATTTAGCCAGTGAATACGCTATCGAAACCGATCATCTCGACATCTATTACGGATCTTTTCGGGCGGTGAAAGAAACTACGCTGCAGATCGAGCAAAAAAAGATCACTGCCATCATTGGCCCTTCGGGATGCGGCAAGAGCACCGTGCTGCGCTCTTTCAACCGCATGAACGACTTCATTCCAGGGGCACACGTCGAAGGGAAGATCCTCTTTCATGGCGAGAACATCTACGATCCCAGCGTCGACCCGGTGATGGTACGCAAACACATTGGCATGGTTTTTCCAGAAGCCCAACCCTTTCCCCAAGTCGATCTACGACAACATTGCCTGGGGAGCCAAAGTAAATCACTACTCGGGCTCGATCAATGATCTGGTGGAATCCACCCTGTGCCAGGCGGCTCTTTGGGACGAGGTAAAAGATGAACTGCAGAAACCGGCTCTTTCCCTCTCGGGGGGGCAGCAGCAGCGGTTATGCATTGCCCGTGCCCTGGCAGTCACTCCTGAGATCATTTTGATGGATGAACCCTGTTCCGCATTGGGACCCCATTGCCACGTTAAAGATCGAAGATTTAATGCGCGAACTTTCAAAACAATATACAATCATTATCGTAACGCACAATATGCAGCAAGCCGGCCGTGCTTCGGATTACACTGCTTTCTTTACCATGGATCACGACCGCGCCGGGAAGATGGTGGAATACGGCGATACCCGCCAGATCTTCACCAACCCCAGGCATAAAGAAACCGAAGATTATATCTCCGGTCGTTTCGGTTAATTCAGGAGTTATTAGATGTCTCGGGATAATCTTATTCTTCACATGCAGCAAATCAAAGATGAGCTGCTGATTATGGGAAGTCTGGTTGAGATCGCTACAGTAAAAGCTGTCGATGCGCTGCGCCGTCGGGATACCAACGCCGCGCGTACAATCTATCTGGATGATCAGGTCGTCAATCAAAAGCGCTACACCATCGAAAACGATGTTCTGATCCTGATCGCCACTCAGCAGCCCATGGCCCGCGATCTGCGCCGACTGGCGGCGATGCTCGAGATTGCCTCTGAGCTGGAACGCATGGGAGATTACGCCAAAGGAATTTGTAAGGTCATCCTCAATCTGGATGATGCCGATATTCCCATACCCATCAAGGAAATCGAAAAGATGGCCCAGATCGCGGTGGAACTGCTCCACCAGTCCCTGACCGCGTTCTTGGAAGAAGATGCTGATAAAGCGCGCGCCATCCCACAGCAGGATGACCAGGTGGACCAATTGTTCAACACCGCCGAACGTTTCATCATCAAAACGATGGTGGAACAGCCCGAGATCATCGACCACGCCAATCTGCTCATGTGGGTCGCCCATAATATCGAGCGCATGGCCGATCGGGTAACCAACATCTGCGAGCGGACCATCTTCGTGGTCACCGGGGAACTAACCGAGCTGGAAGTGAAGCCAAAGAATTTATTCGATAATTAGCCCTGTCCTTTTCCACCCACCACCCACCACCCACCGACCCAATGGAGGAAATACTATGGTTGCACCCAAACCTGTCAGCAGTGATGAGATCAAAAGCAAGGTCAATTCTTTACGTTTCAAACTCGATAACCTGCGCGATGACGCCAGCTTGAAATCGAGCATCGATAGCTACACTTCTCTCGAAAGCAAGATCAGCAACTTCACCATTCGTGTGAGCACTCTGCGGCAGCGCAAATACGCTTACAACAATCTTCTAGAAAAGAGCGCTGTCGACCTGGGCAACCGCATAGCTGCGCAAGCCAGCTCCATCCAGGCTCAGATCAGCATCCAATCCACCCGACTGCAGAACTCGCTGCAGGCCATCAATCTTCGCCTCAACGCGCTGGGAAATTACCCGGCTCTGCCGATGGTTACGGCCATCGAAAATGAACTGGATGGATTCGAAAGTCAATGCGATGCTGCCAAAAATGCTGTGAACAGCTTATTCTCTGGCATCAGCTCGGATGCCAGCCAGTACGACCGGGATTTACGTGAGATCGAATATGCCTTGGATCAAGTCGATCTCGCCAGTTTTCAGATGCTTTCTGGAGAATCGGTGGTCCGCGCAGTCAAAGCGGTCTGGTGCAAAAATGGCAAAGAAGAAAAGAACGATCCTGAAGGTGTGCTTTACCTGACTGATCAGCGCTTGATCTTCGAACAAAAAGAGGAAATTGCCACCAAGAAAGTGCTCTTCGTCACTACCGAAAAGCAAAAAGTACAGCAGTTCCTATTCGAAGTCCCGGTTGCTCTGATTCAAGAAGCATCCGGAGAAAAACAAGGGGTATTCAAGAACGTCGACATGCTGAAATTGACCCTGGCTTCTGGGGCCTTTTCACCGAATGCGGTGCTCCATCTTTTCGATCAGGATTGCCAGGAATGGCAGAAAACCATCGTGCTGGTAAAAACTCACGAGATCGACTCACTACGCGTCATTCCGGTGGATACCACCGCCCAGGAAAAAGTCAAAGCTGCCCCCACCCAATGCCCCAACTGCGGCGGTCTCATCAACCAACCCATTTTACGCGGTCAGGATACAATCAAGTGTGAATTCTGCGGAGCAACCATTCGCCTCTAGCGCTCCACCTAATCAGGCGAAAGTTTGACAGAATACCAGGTTCTTCCCCCAAAAATTAACGTCTCCCCTTGAAAAGGGAGACGTTTTTGTTTTAATCCAGACCCTCGAAGAGGTCTTTCTCGATGTGTCGCGTTGGCGCCGGGAAAGCACGCATGAATAAATCTTTGGCCCCAAAGAACTGACGAATACGGCCAATCACTCCACCGCTGGTGATCTGGGTGCCTCCCTGGCTGGCATGGCAGGCAGCCGCGCGGTCACGCAGGTCAGCTACCGCATAATAGCGAATTACCGCGTGGATCGGGAAGCTAACCTCCGCGATCGAGACCAGATCGATATCCTGATTGCGTCCAAATTTCCGTGGATCCTTGCCCATCAGGCGCATAAAGAATATCCCCATGCGCAGGGCGGTTTTGGGCATGGTGTGAAAGTAAAGTTTGGCCGGCGTGTAAGCCGGGAATTCGCCCGGTACAAAAGCAGGGTCGCCAGCAGTGTAAAAAGCCTTCTCCGTCGCCTGTTGAATGGCAATGTGATCCGGATGACGATAGCCGCCAATCGGGTCGAAAGTCAGCACGATTTGTGGACGGTACTTGCGGATGTATTGCACCACCTTGGTCGCAACTTCTTCGAGCGGCGCCGCCGCCAGAGCCTGAGGATGATGATTATCCGGGCTGCCGGGCATACCAGAATCACGATAGCCCAGAAAATCGACGTGGCTGAGGCCCAGAATGGCAGCGGCCTCCATTAATTCATGCTCGCGCAGTTCTGCTACGCTGCTATGCCCCTTCATCATCTCTGCGGGCACGTCCCCCACTTCACCCCGGGTAGCGCACACCAGATTGACTTCCACGCCCTTTTGGGCATACAGGGCTAAAGTACCTCCCATGCCAAACGTTTCATCGTCTGGATGAGCTAAAACGACCAAAATTACCTTTTTCTCTGTCATGATCTGCCTCATTCATTTCATCAGATTCGCGCCAACTGAGCCTGATGAATTGGACAATTGTACTCCAATCCATTAAGAAAGCAAAATTGATGGCTGTAGTCTACCCCTCGTCTGGAAAATATCAGAAACTACTTTAGGCCTTCATGTTAAAATAAGAATATGAATGTGATTCTGACTCATGAGCAGAGCGATTTCGACGCGCTGGGCGCCACTTTAGGGGCCTGGCTGCTGGAAGATTCTTCACGCCCGCTGCTGGCGGTACGGTTGAATCGCAACGTACGCCACTTCATCAACGTTTATGGCACTGAGCTTCCGTTCATCGAAAGCCGTGATCTGCCCCCAGAACCCATCGAAAAAGTAACTCTGGTCGACACCCAGTCACTGGTCACCCTGAAAGGGGTCACTCAAAGCACCCGCGTGCGGGTAATCGATCATCATCCGCGCCGCAAAGATCTGCCTGCTGACTGGCAGGTCGAATTAGAAAAGACCGGTGCCTGCACCACCCTTTTCGTTGAAAGACTTGCCGAACAACTGACCAGGCTGACCATGATCCAGGCTACCCTGCTGCTGTTGGGAATCTACGAAGATACCGGCGCCATGACCTATTCCCTCACCACCCCGCGCGACGTTCGTGCCTGTGCCTCCTTACTCGAAGCGGGGGCCAGTTTGCGGATCGCCGCCGAATACCTCAACCCGGCATTGACCGACGCCCAAAAAAGTCTGGCCGACCGTTTGCTCACCACAGCTCACACCCTCACTCTGCAGGGAAAACTGATCATCATTGCCACTGGCGATGCCCGTGACATGCGCGAAGAGATTTCGAGCGTGGCCCATAAACTGCGCGATCTGCTCGACCCGGATGGCCTGTTCCTGCTCGTTCAAACCAGTGAAGGCATTCGTCTGGTCGCTCGTTCCACCTCGGATCAGGTCAACGTCGCCAACATTGTCCGGCATTTTGGTGGCGGCGGCCACGATCGTGCAGCCTCTGCACTGATCGATGCCCGCAAACTGCACACACCAGAAAAAGAACTCACCCCTGAAGATATCGCTGCAGAACTGATCGAAATTCTCCAGACAGAGATCCACCCGGCAGTTACCGTCGGGAAGATCATGTCAAAACAACCCTTTTTGCTTACCCCAGAGACCACTCTCTATGAAGCGCAGCGCGTCATGCAGCGCTATGGATACGAAGGCTTCCCGGTCGTCGATGCGGGTAAAGTCGTTGGCCTGCTCACCCGCCGTGCCGTAGACCGCGCCTCTGCCCACCATCTCAATTTGACGGCCGGCAGTCTGATGGAAGCCGGCAGCTATTCTCTGCTGCCAGGCGACCCCATCGATCGGCTGCAGTCTTTGATGGCCACGACTGGCTGGGGACAGATACCGGTGATCGACCCGCAGACAGAAATGGTCATCGGCATCGTGACCCGCACTGATTTTCTTAAAACCCTGCCACGCGAAAACAATTTTGTCCCGGGCAAATTGAATTACGCCGACCTGCTCGAAAAGGCCCTTCCTCCTCAACGGCTGTGCCTCATCCGCCAGGTAGCAGAAGAAGCCGCTCATGAAAAGACCCCGATCTACATCGTCGGCGGATTCGTGCGCGATTTGATCCTGGATCGGCCTTCCATCGATTTCGACATCGTCGTCGAGGGAGACGCCATTGCTCTGGCCAACCGGCTGATGCGCAGGTTTGGCGGACGAGTCACTTCGCACAAGCGTTTTGGCACTGCCAAATGGATGGTCAAAACCAACAAGCCTGCCTTTGCGGCCGCTCTGGGGCTGGCCCCCGATCAGGCGGATTACTTACCCGATTCATTGGATTTGATCAGCGCCCGCACCGAGTTCTACGACCATCCCAGTGCTCTGCCTACCGTGGAACGTTCCAGCATCAAACTGGATTTGCACCGCCGTGATTTCACCATCAATACCATGGCCCTGCGCCTGGATGGGCACCACTTTGGTGAGCTTTACGACTACTGGGATGGGCTGAATGACCTGCACAAGAAACAGGTCAAAGTGCTTCACTCTCTTTCCTTTGTGGATGACCCCACCCGGATGCTGCGCGCCGTTCGCTTTGAACAACGTTTCCATTTCCATATTGAAGATCGCACCTTGCAGCTCATTGAAGAAGGCAAACCTCTTCTCAAACAAGTCAGCGGGGATCGCTTGCGCCATGAATTTAATTTGATCTTCAAAGAAGATCAGCCTTTCCCCATTTTGCTGCGTCTGCAAGAGCTGGGCCTTCTTTCCGCTTTGCAGCCAGATCTAAAGATTCCGGCTGAACTGGAACCCGCCTTGCTGCAAGCATTCGCGCTGCTCGGCAGCGAACAATGGAATTTTGCTGCAAACGTCGATCATCTCTCTCTGCGTCAGGCAGTCAGTTACCTCGTGTGGCTGATCCCTCAGGGCGATAGGGTGGCCAGCGAAACCTGCCAGCGTCTGCATGTCAGCAACGAGTTGTATGAAGCACTGGGTAAGGGAACCAAAGTATGGCAGGACCGTCTGCGATTGATCGATCAACCCAACAGTGCTTTTGCCGATGCCCTGCAGGGCTGCCCGCGTGTCAGCGGATATGCGCTCTGGCTGCTGGCCCAGAACAGCCAGTTTAAAGAGAAATTGCTGCGCTACTTTACCCACTGGTCCATCTTGATGCCCTTCACCGATGGGAATAAACTTAAAGAAATGGGGCTCCCCGCCGGTCCGCAGTACAGTGAGATTTTGCACACGTTAAGAAACGCCTGGATCGACGAAAAAATCCAGAGCCAGGAAGAAGAGGCCGCCCTGCTGCAAAAGCTGACCTCAAGTTGAGCCAAAATGGTGGAACAGTATTCTGAGCTTTCTCTTGACCTCGATGCCTTTCACCCGATCATCCGACCGGCCGTGAAAACGGATTTACCGGATATGGAATGGAACGGCGAGTTTAAGCACTTTCGCCTGCTCTATGCTAATGCCTACATCCGTATGCAAAAGGGCACTTCGATGATCTGGATTGCCGAGACACAGCTGTATGGCCTGTTGGGTCAGGTATTCGTGCAGCTTATCAGTGATCGTCCTGAACTGGCCGATGGCTGGCAGCGCGCCTACCTGTACTCTTTCCGCATCAAGCCAGAATTCCGCAACCTGGGGTTGGGAACAAAAATGGTACACGTTGTAGAAGAATATCTGCTGGAACGCCGTTTCAAGCGGCTGACTTTGAACGTGGCTCGTGACAATCTGGATGCGCAGCGCCTCTACACCCGCCTTGGTTTCCAGATCGTCGCCGAGGAACCCGGCATCTGGTCTTACCCCGATGAAGAAAACAAATGGCACACCGTACAGGAACCTTCCTGGCGCATGGAAAAAGTACTTACCAGCTAGAAACTATCCCCCTCTGACTTAGCCCCTTTACCTGCAGATCATCCAATATCTTTTGGCGGTTCTCTTCATCTGCCGGCAGCAAACTGTTGCTGACGCGGTCCATTTGCACAGGCAGGATGTCGATCCCCACAATCTTCCCCGCGGCAAACCGCAGCGTCACCAGCGCGGATCGTTGTGTGGCTGGCATCATCCATTGATCTGCGAGTAAATTTCCCAGGCTGTACATGGCCAGCATTGTGTGCTGGCCTTCGGTAGTCTTCACCCATTCCATTTTCTGCAGCACGTGGGGATGGGTACCCCACAGCACATCCACCCCGGCATCCGCCAGATTCTGTGCCAGAGCCTCCTGCTGTACACTGACCCCACTCTGAAATTCGCTGCCCCAGTGCAGCGAGACGATCAAAATATCGCAATGAGCGCGCGCTTCCTTGACAGCGCTCAACAGATCAGCCTGAGCAGGAGCATCTACAATTTCGTCCGCCGCGATCACACTGACCCGACCTGCGTCCGTATCAAAGGAAACCGGGGTCAGATCAGCGCCAACAGTCTGGATACCAGCACTCTCAACCAGCATTTTCGTCTCAGCGGCTGTTGTTCCGCAATCAAAACGATGGTTGTTGGCCAGATTAACCAGTGAAACATCCCCCACTTCCAACACGGACAAAGTCTCAGCATTGGCGCAGAGTTGATAGCCTTCCGCTTTGACGGGAACCGTCTGCTTTGTCAGGGGCGATTCCAGATTAACCCAAAAGAAATGCTGAGAGCCAGATTCTACGCGTTTCTGCAATTCAGGGATAAGGTTTTGCCAGGGCTGATCTGGGGAAGAAAATAGCGTCTGCCCATCACGCGCCAGCAAGATGTCGCCTCCAAAGGTCAGGCTCACCGTTGTCCGCGGCTGACAGCCACAGAGCAGGAGGAGCGCTGTTGCCAGCGCTCCTCGCATAAATCTTGCCAGAGATCTCATTTAACGATGAAAGCCGAAGTCCAATCCGGCTGGGTTGGTGGATTCCCTGAAAGCAATTGCTCCTGCCAGGTTTGATCGGTCATGCGCTGATCGGGCTGAACGGTGAATTCGTAGTAGGTATATACAGCACCCACCGCCACCTGATAAGGCTGATCTGGGGTCACCACGTAGATCAAAGTCGGGTACCCCACCCCTTCTTCCAGAACGCGACCTATCCCGGTGGCCACGTCGGCAACCAGCGCGGATTTCTGATCTTCCAGATAGCTGCGGCCCTGATCTGCCGCTTCGGTATCGGCTGCGGCAATCGTCTGAGCCTCGAGCCATCCGCCATAGTACTGGATTTGCCAGTAATCGTCTTCGCTGATCTCCTGATGGTTCAACTCTTTCTGCGAGATGTCCAGCAGAAAGTTCAGCCGGTCGATCAGATTATCCAGATTGCCTTTCGTGGTATCGCTCAAGATACCGCGGCTTTCCAACCCGGAACGGGTCATATCGGCCAGTGCCAGCATCCGCGCGTAAGTCTCAGGAGCAGGCTCCACATACCCCTTCGGGGCCTGTTCTGCACCACCGCCGCCCATTTCTGCCATCACCTGCTTGGAATACAAGATCGTATCGTGCTTCAATTCTGTCCATGAACTGAGTGCCGTTTGCAGGTCTTTTTTCGCCCAGGCATCGGTCTGCATGAAGATCGGATACTGCTGCCCTTTCACAGCGGTGACCGACTGCAGGCTGTATAGCCAGCTCCAGTAGACGTTTTGCGTCCACGAATCCGTGCCCAACTGAGCAACTTCGTTTTTCACCTTGGCCATCTGAGTAGAATAATTTGCGTAATCAGGTTCTCCCATGTCGGTCAGAATCGAGAGTGCCTGATCAGACCCGGTTGCGGCAAAGAAATCGAGAGCTTTGGGCAGATCGCGCGGTTGGGTATCCGTACCGACTTTGCGCCACATCAACTGACCAAAAACGTATTCATCCAGAGTAAAACGCTGCCCCATAAAGCGGAATCCCTGGGTCACGTCATCCCGGTCCTGCCAGATATACACCCACATCGAATTCACCTGTGGGGCCGGCAGTTGGCGGGCCGTGTCGATAAATTGCTGCAATTTGGCCGCATCACCAAAATCAGCCGCGGCCGGGTTGGTGCCATAGATAGCATCAGAGATCTTGCCGTACTCATCGATGCCCAGATCATCCGCTTTGCCCACCAGAAAGACGGTCGGATCATAGATGGTATGCCAGAGATCAAGTGCCGTATTGCCTTCGCTGCTGGAGGCAGTCCGCACTGCCTGGGTCAGCAAAAGAGCACGTTCGGTTTCCTGCGTGTCTTTCAGCCGGAAAGACAGACGGCCGTACCACATCATGGCTTTGAAATACGCCTCCAGTTCGGGGCTCAGGGTGTAATGCCCGCGCGGAATATACTGCGAATAATCCTCGACCAGTTTCATGTCTGCAGCTTGATTCTCCTGGTTCCACAAAGGAGAGATATCTGTACCCTGATGGGCATTGATCAAAGCCAGTTCAGCATCCACATAAGTTTGTGCCTCCGCCGGGATCGAGTCCCCGGTGCCCAGCAAAGAAGCCGCCACGCCGAAGAAAGCCTCGTTGCGTACTGCCGCATCTTCCAGACTGGTTCCTTTTAATTGCTGATACTGGTTGTCCGTCGCGACCACCATGATAGAGGTCAATTCCTTCAAAGTCGGGATGAAGCTGTCGCGCTCCAGATCACGTAGCATTTTATCGAAGACTAGATGGTACACGTGTAGCACCGAATCGGTGGTGACAAAAAGCGGGGTTTCTTCATAGCGGATGGATTCGTAGGCTTGATAAAACTCGTTGTAATTGCGATTCGAATCATTCGAGGGAGGTACCACCACAAAGCCATTGGCCTTCAAAGCTGCCAGTTGGCTATCTGTCAGCGAAAAATTGCTCAGATTGCCTACCTGGGTCAAGTCCAAAGGCAGGGTGTAATCCCTGGTGAATTTGTCCGGCAGAGAAACGCTGGGTTCTTCATAAGCTGCAAAAGAAGAATCATAAACCCCCGTCCCGAGCTGGTTCGCCAGACCAGAAGTCTCCGTGCTGGCCGGTGAAGTTGAGCCTGAATTTCCCCGGCTCGCCTGCAGCAAAGGAAAATTACAGGAACTTAAGACCAGCGAGCTGATCAGTAAAATCGCAAATAAAGAAAACCCGATCTTTTTATTCATTTCTCCTCCTAATTTTGTGCCACAATCCACTCCTGGCTGTTACTGTGTATCACTTGAACTTGAAAATATCGATGCCGATCTTGACCCGCCAGTGAAAAGCCAAATCCATTCCAGCGCCAGACGGTAAGGAATCCGCCCCGTTCTGGATGGTCGTAATCCTCTTCCAGAGCCACCATCTCTTGCTGACCATCTCCATTCAGGTCCACCAGCCTGAGCTGCGTAACCGGTTGGATCAAGGCTGACCCTGCCCATAATTCATTATAGCCACCATGCGTCCATCCAATCAAAATGACATGGCAGCTCCGTTGGTCACGATCATGGAATTCCTCGATCCGTCCTCCAGCCGGCAGAAAAGCATCGATGGGCCAGGGTCGGAACGGCCGCCACACCAGCAGCACGGCTTCAGGCAGCCCATCCCGGTTCAGATCTCCTACCTGAATCTGCTGCACCTGCCAATCGTCCGGGCTGCTCCACAGTACCTTCCCGTGACAATCGGTGATTTCTCCGCGCGCCTGGTTCAGCACCAGACACTCTTTCTGCCCATCTTGATCAAAATCCGCCGTCTCGATCTCAGTGACCCTACTCGTGGCGCCCACAATCTGAGCTACCTTTCCAGAAGTCAACGAATTCTGGTCTTCGGCGAACACATGCAAACGTGCCGGCGCCGGCAGCAGCAGGCTTAAAGCAGCGATCATAAATCCCAGCCAGTACTTTTTAGACGTTGCGTTCATGAATATCGTTCCCTGTTTATTGTACCGTCGACCTTTGCACCGGCGCTTGACTTCAGCATTAAAGATTTTCGTCTTGGGAGAGGTAGTCATTCCCCTTTGCCTGGATTCCAGAAATTCACGGGTGAGAATTTCTCCTTACTTATCGTCCCAAAACTGGCACGCAGCGGATTCATTAAAATATTCTTTGACAAGAATGACTGTATCTCGTAAAATTACCAGAAGAAATCATCTTAGCGTAGAGAAGGGCCTTTTTCATGAAAGAGTACTCGACTGAAAAAATTCGCAACATTGCGTTGGTCTCACACTCCGGCGCAGGTAAGACGATCCTCAGCGAGGCGATGCTCCATTTCTCCGGGGCAACCACCCGCATGGGTAAGATTGAAGACGGCACAACCGCCTCAGATTTTGATGAGGAGGAAGCCCGAAGGACGATTTCACTCTACACCTCCGTGATTCCGGTTGAATATCGGGATACGAAGATCAATTTCCTGGATACTCCAGGGTTCACTGATTTCATCGGCGAAGTTATTTCAGCCTTACGCGTTGCAGACGGCGCAGTCGTAGTTGTAGATGCCGTCAACGGTCTGGAAGTCGGCGCCGAAATTGCCTGGAACTACTGCACAGAATTTCATTTGCCACGTTTCCTCTTGATCAACAAGATGGACCGCGAGAACGCCAATTTTCAGAAAGCTCTGAAATCTGTCGAAGAGTTTTCCGAAATTCGCTTGATCCCCATTCAGCTCCCCTGGGGCGAAAAACAGGGCTTCCAGGGCGTGATCGACCTGCTGACCATGAAAGCCTATAAAGGTGATGGCAAAACCACCGCCGAGATTCCGGCTGAACTCAAAGACGATGCCGAAGCCGCCCGCGCCAAACTGGTCGAGGCCGCTGCCGAAGGCGATGATTCCCTGCTTGAAAAATATCTCGAATCTGGCGAGCTGAGCGAAGAAGAAGTCATCCGTGGCCTGACCAATGTGGTCCGTTCCGGTGGATTCATCCCGGTGCTGGTCTCTGCGGGTGTCTCTGAAATGGGCCTGTCCCGTTTTCTGGATGCCTGCGTCGATTTGATGCCCTCTCCCAAAGATATTCCCACAGTTACAGCAGAAGGCAAAGCTGGCAAAGAAGAAATTACTGCCAAAGATGACGGCCCGCTGGCCATTTACGTCTGGAAAACCACGGCTGACCCATTTGTCGGCAAGCAGACCTTCTTCCGCATCTACTCCGGGACGATTTCCGCAGACGTGCGCGTCTGGAACCAGACCAAAGGGATTGAAGAACGTCTGGGTTCCGTGAACATTCCTCGCGGCAAAGAGAGTATCTCGGTTAAGACCATCCACGCCGGCGATATCTGCGTGGTTCCCAAGCTGACCGAAACCTCCACTACCAACACGCTGTGCGACAAGAACCACCCGCTAACCCTGCCGATCCCGACTTACCCGAACGCGCTCTATCGCGTCGCGGTATTCCCCAAAACGCAGGCCGACTCTACCAAGATTTCTGCCACCCTGGCCCGCCTCTGCGAAGAGGATATGACCCTGACCCACTACAATGACAACACCACCTTGCAGACCATTCTGCAGGGTATGGGTGATCAGCATATCGACGTTGCCATCCGCCGCGCCGAAACCAAGTTCCAGGTTGGGATCATCATCACCGAGCCCAAGGTCCCTTATCAAGAGACCATCACCAAACCCGCTACCGCCATGTACCGGCATAAGAAACAATCCGGCGGCTCTGGCCAGTTCGGTGAAGTCCACCTCAAGATCAATCCCATCACCGATAAAGATTTCGATTACACCTGGGATGTGTTCGGTGGAGCAGTGTCTCAGTCTTACTCAAGCTCGATCCTCAAAGGCATCCAGTCCGTGATGAAAGAAGGCGTTATCGCTGGTTACCCGGTATCTGGGGTGCACGTCTCTGTCTTCGATGGCAAGGAACACCCCGTGGATTCCAAACCAGTCGCGTTCGAGGTTGCCGGCCGTGAAGCCTTCAAACTGGCTGTACGCGATGCCAACCCGGTACTGCGCGAACCGATCATGCTTGTCAAAATCACAGTCCCCGAAGCCAACATGGGTGATGTCATGGGTGATCTCAACACTCGCCGTGCCCGCATTCAGGGTATGGAAACGGAACACGGCAACAGTGTGGTCACAGCTCACGTTCCGCTGGCAGAGATGCTGCGTTACACCACCAGCCTGCGCTCCATCACCGGCGGCCGTGGTTTCTTCAGTATGGAATTCGATCATACCGAAGTTGTGCCGGCCCACATTGCCCAACCCATCATTGATGCCCGTGCCAAAGAGCAGGAAGCCAAGAAGGAAGAGTAATCTTCCATCAGAAGTCTCCAGGCTGGGAAGGAATCCTTCCCAGCCTTTTCTTTTCCCGGCTTGACTGAGTTTTCTCTCTCTGGTAATCTTTATTTACAGGATGTATCCAATGAACAAGATTGAAGCCTTTCTCGAAAAAACCTGGGACGGATTGCTCTCGCGTGAAGAGGCACAGATCATCCGTGCTTACTCTCTTCTAGATGCCGACAGCCAGCGCACCGTGTATACCCATCTGCAGAAAATGGTCTCCGAACCCGGCTGGCACCCCGAACAGGTCATTTCCGCCCGCAAAGCTCTGGAAGTGATCGATTCGCTCAAGGCCGGCCAGGCATGAATCTAAATGAACTGACCGCCGCGATGAACGATTTTGTACAGAGCAAAGGCTGGTATGATCCTCAAAGTCCGCGTCAGCAAACCCCGCGTAATCTGGCTATCTCGCTGAATCTGGAAGCCGCGGAAGTGCTGGAACATTTTCAGTGGCACGATGAAACCGCTGACCCCTCCGCTCTGGCCGAGGAACTGGCGGATGTGGCCCTGTATTTGCTGCAACTTGCCAGTGTGGAACAGATCGACCTGGAGCAAGCCATCCTGCACAAACTGGCTAAGAACTATCGCCGCACCTGGGATGACCCCACTCAGGGCCAGTAAACCTGATCGAAAAAGTAAGGCAAAATTGCGGAAACCTCTCATTGGAATCCGCGCAGGCTGGTAAAATACATTTATCATTTTCCTAAGAATTAAAGAAGAAGACTGTACACAAGAAGAAGCTTCTTCAGGTAATGAAATCATCCAATAAGTGAGACGCCCATGAGCAATGATAAACTTCCTACCCGCAGTGAAAATTATTCCGAATGGTATAACCAGTTAATCCAGAAAGCTGAACTGGCCGATTATGCACCAGTACGCGGCTGCATGGTCGTCCGCCCCTATGGATGGGCCCTCTGGGAAAACATTCAGGCCTCCCTCGATCGCCGTTTCAAGGCCACCGGTCACCAGAATGCGGCTTTCCCGCTGCTGATTCCCAAATCCTTCCTCGAAAAAGAGAAAGAGCACGTTGAAGGATTTTCCCCGGAACTGGCCGTGGTCACCATCGGCGGCGGTGCGGAGCTGGAAGAACCGCTGGTCGTTCGCCCCACTTCCGAGACCATTATTGGTTACATGTACTCGAAATGGATCAAGTCTTATCGTGATCTGCCCGTCCTCATCAACCAATGGGGCAATGTAGTCCGCTGGGAAATGCGCACCCGCCTGTTCTTGCGTACCCTCGAATTCTACTGGCAGGAAGGCCACACCGCGCATGCCACCAGCGAAGAAGCCCAGGCCGAGACCAAGCGTATGCTTGATGTTTATACCCGCTTTGCCGTGGATGAAGCCGCCGTGCCCGTGATCCCTGGCCGCAAAAGCGCCACCGAAAAGTTTGCCGGTGCCATCAATTCCTTCTCAATCGAAGCCATGATGGGCGACACCAAGGCCCTGCAGGCCGGTACCTCGCACTTTCTTGGGCAGAACTTTGCCAAAGCCTTTAACATCCAGTATCTGGATGTCAACAACGAGCAGCAGTACTGCTGGACGACCTCGTGGGGGGTTTCCACCCGCTTCATCGGAGCCATCATCATGACCCACGGCGACGACCAGGGGCTGGTCTTGCCTCCCAAGCTGGCTCCCATCCAGATCGTGATCGTGCCGATCTACAAGAACGATAAAGAACGCGAAACCGTCATGCCGGTGGTCGAGCACATCAGTCAGCAGTTGCACGACTTCCGCATCAAAGTTGATGATCGTACTGAGGTCACCCCAGGCTTCAAATTCAACGATTGGGAACTGCGCGGCGTGCCCATCCGTATCGAAATCGGGCCCAAAGACGTTGAAAAGAACAGCATTATGGTAGCCCGCCGTGACATTCCTGGCCGCGAAGGCAAGCAGATTCTCTCGCAAGAAAGCCTGCCTGGTGCCATCGCCGAACTGCTCACCGAGATGCACGCTTCGCTGTATGACCGCGCCCGTGATTTCCGCGACAGCCACATCTATGACCCGGCCGACTACAATGAATTGAAGCAGGTCGTCGAGAATGGCTGGGCTTATTCGTGGTGGTGCGGTGACCCGGCCTGCGAAGCGAAAGTCAAGGAAGATACCAAAGCCACGACTCGTTGCATTCCGCTGGAACAACCCGGCGGGCAGGGCAAATGCATCGTCTGCGGCAAGGATGCCAGCGAAAAAGTTTACTTCGCCAAGGCCTACTAAAACAAACATTTGAGGAAAGGCGAGGGAAACCTCGCCTTCTGATTCTATGCCCGCTGTTGAACTCACCCGCCTGCATACCCAGATTCGTTTACTCCTCCAGCATTATGCTTCAGCGGACGATTTCGCCAGAGCGCTGGCGGATCTCTACGAATTCTATTCAGATCGCACTTTTACCCAATCTGACGCCGGCCGCCGTGATCTGACTCTGCCCGCCTACAACGTCGTTCCGCTGATCACCCACCAGCTTGAGCTGGAATTGGGCAGAATGTGCATTGAAAACCCGCTCAGCTCGCTGGATGTGATCGACGTGCTTTGGCGCCAGGAAAAACGCGAGCCGCGTTTTCTGGCAGCTTATTTGTTAGGGAAGCTCCCGGTTGACTACAGCCAGGCGATCATAGATCGATTGCACCGCTGGTCCACCCCCAACGAAGACCGCGAGCTGCTCAAATACACCCATGATGTTGGCAGTTCAGCGCTGCGCCGGCAGGTGCCGCAAAAATGGCTGGCGGTGATTCAGACCTGGCTCGAAAGTGACAGCAGTCAAGATCAGATCTTTGGTCTGCAAAGTTTGCTCCCCTTCATCGAAGATGCTGATTTTGCCGACCTACCCAAAGTGTTTGATCTGGTCGCGCTGGAATTGCCCCATCCCCAGGCGCGAGTTCTCTTTACCTTGCAAACCGTCGTCGAAGCCCTGACCAGACGCACCCCCAAAGAAACCGTCTACCTCCTCAAACGAGCACTGGGGCAGGGCCATTCCAATGACCTGACACGCTTGGTCCGCCGCGCATTACCTGTTTTCCCGGAAGAACAGCAGCGCTCTCTTAAAGAGGCCATTGGCAAACCGTCTCTTTGAGAGGCTTGCATCTACCTTGACAATATGATAAAATGCTTGTGTTTGAGAACTGAAGCTGTCGTTACTGAAAAGTGGGTATCCCCCACTTTTCTTATTATGTACCCTGTTTACTTCGAAATCAGGTGGAGAAAAAAGGAATGAAGAACGAATTTACCCTGGCATTCAATGAGGTCCTCGAAGAAAAAGGTCTCCGAAGGAGATCATCCTTAAGGCTCTCGAATCGGCGATCATCTCAGCCTATAATCGCTCGGTGAAAACCGATGTTGCCCGCAAAGTGGAAGCCTCGATTGACCTCGAGACCGGCAAAATCACTATTTTTGCCGAAAAAGAGGTCGTGGAAGAGGTAGAGAACCCCGTCACTGAAGTTTCCCTGGCTGAGGCACGGAGTTACGACCCCGAAGTTGAACTGGGCAATCTGGTCATGGTAGATGCTACCCCGGCTGATTTTGGCCGTGTGGCTGCCCAAACCGCTCGCCAGGTCATCCAGCAGCGCATCCGCGATGCGGAACGCCAGGCACAGCTTTCTTATTATGAGAAGCAACTGGGCGAGATCGTCAGTGGTGTCGTTCAGGCAGTAGGCCCCACCGGGCTGACCATTGGCCTTGAAATGAAGACCGAAGCCAGCATGCCGCGCAAAGAAATGATCAATGGCGAACGCTTCCACATTCATGAACGTGTCCGCGCGCTGGTTTCTGAGGTAAAAGACAATCAACGGGGGCCACAGATCATCCTCTCGCGTACGCATCGCAACTTCCTGCGTCGCTTGCTCGAAAACGAAGTGCCTGAGATCTTCCACGGCATCGTGGAAATCCGTTCCATTGCCCGTGAGCCTGGGGAACGCGCCAAAGTGGCCGTCTCGGCTACCCAGCAAGGGATCGACCCGGTAGGTGCCTGCGTAGGTATCCGCGGGGTACGTATCCAGGCCATCGTCAAAGAATTACACGATGAAAAGATCGACGTCATCGAATGGAATGCTGACCCGGCCATCTTCATTGCCAAAGCCATCAGCCCGGCCCGTGTCAATGGCGTTTACTTGAATGAGCAGAAGAGCGGCGGCGGCAAGACTGCCACCGTGGTTGTTCCTGAAGATCAACTCAGTCTGGCGATTGGCCGCGACGGACAGAATGCCCGTCTGGCTGCCAAATTGACTGGCTGGCGTATTGATATCAAGAGTCTGCCAGAAGCCGCTGCCGATACACTTTACAAGCTGCAGAACGATCCTTCTCTGGGCGCAATGGCTGAACTCGAGAAAGAAAATGTTGCCAAGATGGAAGATTTGCTGGCGCGCAAGGGTGAGGGTAAGCCGCTGACCCCTGAAGAATATGATTTCATGTCCAAATTCGTCGATCGGATCGAAAAGAAGGCTACCGCCAAGACCGCCGAACAGAAACAGGCTGAAGAAGACCGCTTTGCTGAACTCAAGAAAGGCATTCCCAGCAAGGCCTTCGAAACCAATATTCTGGATAGCAGCTTGCCCGAGTTTGCTGCTTATACTCTGCAGGAAGCCGGTTTTGCTACCGTAGGCGATCTGGCCATCCAGATGAAAGTCAATTCCGACAACATCCTGCGCTTGCAGGGCATCGGGCCGAAATCAATGGATTCCATCAACAACTTGATGGCTGAACTTGAAGAACAGGCAAAAGCAGAAACCGAAGCTGCCACAGCTGCCCCGGTTGAAGCGGAAACCCAGGCCGCCGAGCCAGTCGCTGAAGCACCAGTAACTGAAGAGGTTGCCGAGGCTGTCGCCGAAGAAAACGCACCGGCAGAGGAAGAAGTCAAGCCGGCTGAAGAAACAACTGAAGAGCCTGCGTCCGAGCCGGAAGAAGAACAATCTCTTGAAGAAATTTTCTCCCTGCGTCCAGAAGTCCTTGAAAATGTTGCTTCCACTGATGAAGAAGAAGACGAAAGCACAAAAGACGGAGCAAAAAAGAATAAGAAAAAGAGCAAGCACGTTGAAGTTACCTACGATCCAGACAAAGATCTCACCTTTGCGCGGAAAAAGCACAAACGGGGTGATGATAATGGCTGGGATTGGGACAATTAGATTTATCTAGCGAGAAAGAGTGGTGTCTAAACAAGCGCCGAAGAGAACGAAACACATTCCACAGCGGACCTGCATTGGCTGCCAGAAAGTACTCCCTAAAAAAGCACTTATCCGGGTGGTCAGAACAGAGTCAGGTATCCAAGTGGATCCATCCGGAAAAGCTCCCGGACGTGGAGCTTACATCCATGGAGTTCGTTCTTGCTGGGAAAAGGCCGTAAAAGGATCTGTCGCCCGTGCCTTAAAAACTGAATTATCGGATACCGACCGGCAAGCGCTGTTGGAATTTGCGCAGACGCTGCCGGCCGAAGATCCATCTGAGGCAGAACGTGATTCAAATGATCTGCCTGCTCAAGAGGGAAACAGATGATTCGATAATCTTCAGCCCGGTTTGCCCTTCACACCGACAGAACAGTGCGCTTGTGAAAATAGAATATTCTCCAATCCGTCAGGGTTGTGTTTTACAGGGGGGTACTTTTTTTGGAGGTGTGTTATGAGCGAAAATGGGCAAAAGAAGATCGAATTTCCAGTCAACATCACCGTACGTGACCTGGCCCAGAAAATGGAAGCCAGCCCAATTCAGGTTATCAAGATATTAATGGCAAACGGGGTAATGGCGAATATCAATCAGGTGATTGATTTCGATACTGCTGCAATTGTCGCCTCTGAACTCGGGTTCGAAGCATTACAGGAACAACTGGTCGATACCACTCAGCCAGAAGAAGAGGGTGAAATTCCTCTGTGGCGCAAGTTGATCATGAATGAGGACCGCAAGAATCTGGTCAATCGGCCACCGGTCGTGACCATTCTGGGGCACGTTGATCACGGTAAGACTACCTTGCTGGATGCCATTCGCCATACTAACGTTGCCAGCGGCGAAGCTGGCGGCATCACCCAACACATCGGTGCCTATCAGGTTGAACACAAGAATCGTCTCTTGACCTTTTTGGATACCCCGGGCCATGCTGCATTTACCGCCATGCGCGCCCGTGGTGCTCAAGGCGCGGATATCGTCATCCTCGTCGTGGCGGCATCAGATGGCGTCATGCCGCAAACTCGTGAAGCTATTGCCCACGCTAAAGCCGCCCGCGTTCCGATCATCGTGGCCCTGAACAAGATCGACCGCCCCGATGCCAACCCCGATTACGTCAAACATCAACTGGCCGATAATGGCCTCGTTCCCGATGAGTGGGACGGCAATACGCTGGTCGTTCCCGTTTCTGCAAAAATGAAAAAGGGGCTCGAAGATCTGCTCGAAGCCATCTTGTTGGTCTCGGATAATATGGATATCCTGGCCAACCCCAATGGCAAAGTGATCGGTACCGTCATTGAAGCCCGTCTCGACAAGGCCAAAGGTTTCCACCGCCACCCTGCTCGTGCAAAATGGCACGCTGCAAGAAGGGGATACCGTGCTTGCCGGCAACGCGTTTGGCAAAATCCGTGCCATGTTTGATTTCCGCGGACACAAGATCAAATCTGCCGGGCCTTCTTCCCCGGTTCAGGTTCTGGGTCTCGGCGACGTACCGGCTGCCGGTGAAGTATTCCAGGTGGTCACCAACGAACGCGAAGCCCGTTCCATTATTGAAGCCAATCATGCCAAACAGGCTGAGATCAACAATAATGCTCCCAAAGCCACTTTGGAACAACTCTTCGAGAAATTCCAGGCAGGCGAGGTCAAAGAGTTACCACTGATCATCAAAGCAGATGTACAGGGCTCTCTCGAACCCATCGTGAACTCCCTTAACGACCTGAGCAAAGGGGATATCAAGATCAACATTCTGCAGGCTGAGCCAGGCAACATCACTGAAAACGACATCATGCTGGCCACTGCTTCCAAAGCCATCGTCATCGGTTTCAACGTGCAGGTTGAGAACTCTGCCCGCAGTCTGGCCGATAGCGAAGGGATCTCGATCCGCCTTTACGACATCATCTACCGCATGACCGAAGACATCGAAAAAGCGCTGAAAGGTATGCTCGAGCCCGAAGTCAAGGAAGTTCATATCGGAACCGCCACGGTCAAAGCCATCTTTAAGATCAACAAAGTGGGCACGATCGCCGGTTGCCGTGTCACCGAAGGCGAACTGCGCCGCAATGGCAAGATTCGCGTGCTGCGCAATGGCAGCAAAGTATTCGAAGGAGAAGTTTCTTCGTTGAAACATGAGAAAGATGACGTAAAAGAAGTACGTCAGGGATTCGAATGTGGCATCTCGCTGAAAGGGTATAATGATATGCTTGAAGGCGACACTCTCGAATGCTTTACGCTGGAAAAGAACATTAAGTAAGCTTGATCTGGACAGAAATGGAGTAAGTCATGCCCTCTTCTTTGAGGTTAAAACGAATCAGTGATCGCGTCCGGCAGGAGCTCTCAGAAATGCTGGTAATGGGCGAAATCCATGACCCGCGTCTCGAGGGTATTTCCATCACCGAAGTCAAAGTGGATCGCGAATTATCTTATGCCGAAATCTATGTCTCTGCCATCGAAGGCATCGAGCGTTCACAAGAAGTACTGCAGGCACTAGAAAATGCTTCTGGTTTCTTACGTAAATCGTTATCTGAAAAGATCAAGCTGCGCACTTTTCCGCGTCTGCGCTTTCACTGGGATGTTACCCCAGAGCGCGCCGATCGCATTGAAAGATTGATTGCTTCCATTCACAAAGAGGAATAGAGTAGATTGATTTATGCTGGACGAGAAAATACGCAATCGAATTTCTGAAGCAAAACGCATCGGCATTACCACTCATATTCGCCCCGATGGAGACGCCATTGGTTCCTCGCTTGGCTTGGGGCTTTGCCTGCTGGCTGCCGGGAAGCAGGTACAGATGGTCCTGAGGGATGGGCTTTCTCATACCTTCAAGTTTTTGGAAGGCAGCGATCTCTACCAGACCAGCTTTACCGAAGAATGTGACCTCTACATCGCTGTGGACTGTTCTGACCTCAAACGCGTCGGCGGTGTACTGGACGGTAAGACAGTCAATATAGCCATCGATCATCACATTACCAACGAAAATTTTGCTGAGATCAATTACGTTTGCCCAGATGCCGTTGCCACAGCTGCTATTCTGGCTGAGAAAGTGCCAGCCTGGGGCTTGACCATCCCACCGGCTGCCGCCAGAGCTTTTCTGACCGGCATCCTGAGTGATTCCATTGGCTTCCGTACATCCAATACAACGGCTCATTCCCTGCGTTTGGCCGCAAATTTGATGGATCGGGGAGCCAACATCACGGAACTTTACAACAAAGCCCTCTTAAGTCGCAGCTTCGAAGCTGCTCAATATTGGGGCTTCGGCTTGTCTCGCTTACAGCGTGAGGGTACTCTCATCTGGAGTGCGTTGACCCTCGAAGATCGTAAGAAATCTGGTTATACTTTAACTGACGATGCCGATCTCATTAACGTCCTCTCGAGCATCGATCCCATGGATGTCGTTGTCCTCTTCGTCGAACAAAAAAACAACATCGTCAAGATCAGTTGGCGCGCCAAAGCCGGCCTGGATATTTCCAAACTGGCGGCCTCATTTGGAGGGGGCGGCCACCCGGCTGCTTCTGGCGCCGAAATCTCTGGAACGCTGGAAGAAGTGCAGAATCTTGTCCTGCAGGCAACCCGTTCCTATCTGAGCCAAATCAGAGAAAGTAATCCTGGTGATAAATAGGGCTGGAGTGATTCCTCCCCTTAATTTTCCTCCTCGAAAAAGTGGAAGAAAGACCTAATGGAGTTGAAAATGACGTTTGAAGACAATTTTGATATGAAGAATGCCATCTCAGGGGTGCTGGTAATCGATAAACCAGTAGGAATGACCTCTCACGATGTGGTTCAGGTGATCCGCAAAGGCACGAACATTCGTCGTGCCGGGCATACGGGCACGCTGGATCCGCGGGCTTCGGGTGTGCTCATCGTTTTGATTGGGCCAGCCGTCCGCTTGAGTGAGTACGTCTCCGCCTCAGATAAACGGTATCAGGCCGTGATCACGCTGGGCAAGACTACAGATACTTACGATGAAGATGGCAAACAAACCTCTACCGCTGCGGTAGACAACATTACTGAAGAGCAATTCGAAAAAGAACTGAAAACCTTTATTGGTGACATCGAACAGGTTCCCCCTCCCTACTCAGCCGTCAAAGTACAGGGCCGCAAAGCTTATGAAATGGCTCGCGAGGGCGAAGAAGTGGATCTCGCGCCCCGTACTATCAGTGTGTATTCACTGGAATTGCTCGAATGGGCCCCCCCCGAAGCTGTGATCGATATTTTCTGCTCTTCGGGCACTTACGTACGCTCGCTGGCACATGATCTGGGTGATCGTCTGGGCTGCGGCGCCACTTTGACTGGGCTACGCCGTACCAAAAGCGGCAAGTTCACCCTGCGTGATGCCGTTCCTCTGCGCAAACTGAATGAAGCCTTCGCCGACGGCACCTGGTATCAATATCTGATTCCCGCCGCTGAGGCCCTCGCGGACTGGCCAGCCCTGGAACTGAACAACGAGCAGATCGAGGCCGTGCGCCACGGCAACCGCGTCCCAGCGGAGAACCCTGAAGGCACCAAAGCCCGCGGCATCAGTGAACAAGGGGAACTGGTTGCCCTGTTGGAACTGGACGAGGCCACAAATGAGTGGCAGCCCAAGAAAGTTTTCTTCTCGTAAATTTCACCCCCTCGCCACACGCGAGGGGGAGTTGATTAATCTACATTCATCTATAATTAGCCCATGACCGATTTCATCCAACTTGACCGTCACGACATCAAACAAGCCTGGGTAGCCGTAGGCACCTTCGATGGCGTCCATCGCGGGCATCAAACCCTCATCCAACAACTCGTGACCCAGGCGCATGCTGAGCATTCCCCCGCCGTGGTCGTCACGTTCCATCCCCACCCGGCCGTTTATTTCGGGCGAGCTTCGTTGGGGCACAACTTGACCGAGCCAGACGAACGTGAAGCCCTTCTCAAAGAGCTGGGCGTGGACGAGGTTTTTACCCTTCCTTTTGACGCTCAACTGGCCAACCTGACGGCGCTGAACTTCATGCAAATGCTCAAAGATCAACTGGATGTCAGCCATTTGCTGATCGGTTTCAATTTTGCTCTCGGCCGTGATCGGGCTGGTGATCTGGATACTCTGCAGCAGTTGGGCAAGATCATTGGTTATGAAGTAGAAGTGATTCCCCCCATCAAAATGGGGGAAGCCACCATTTCCTCCAGCCAGATTCGCAGCCTGCTGCAAGAAGGACTTATCCGCGAGGCCAACGAAATGTTGGGCCGGCCTTATTTCTTGAGCGGGAAAGTGATCCATGGGGAACATCGCGGCAATCAGCTTGGTTTCCCCACTGCCAATCTCGACCTGCCGCGCGAACGGCTGCTGCCTGCCCGCGGAGTTTACGCCTGCCGCGCTTTCGTCAATGGTTCAGCTTACGTAGCCGTCACCAATATTGGCGTACGCCCCACCTTCGAGAACCCGCTCGAGTATCCGCGCGTCGAGCCGCATTTACTCGACCTGGACCGCGATCTCTATGGTGACTTTCTGAAATTGGATTTGCTGGAATATTTGCGCCCCGAAAAAGCCTTTGCCAGTTCTGCCGATCTCATCGCCCAGGTAAACCGGGATATCGAAAAGACTCGGGAGCTGTTTAACCATGCCAGATAAACGCCATATCTACCTGCTGGATCCCCAGAAGTATTCCCCTGAAACCATTGCCGTAGCTTTTGCCAAAACTTCACGCTCACCGGAATCTTTTGCTGTCATTGCCGATGAACTCAATGCCGAAAAAAGCGCTGAATTCAACGAAAAATGGGTAGTTGGTTATGGCCATTCATCGGTGGCAGAACATGCCGTCCTGCATATCGCCGTCGAGAATATCTCACGCCTGGCCTGTGAGTGTCTGGAATCAAACCGACTGGCTTCCTACACCGAAAAATCTACTCGCTACCAGACCTGGAAAGATGATGCCTTTTCTATACCGCCAGAGCTGGCCGGGAACTCTCCATCGCAGGCTAAATATATAAAAACCTGTCAGATGCTGCTGCAAACCTACCTCGATTGCATCGAGCAGGTCACTCGCTATCTCAGCCAGGCTTCTCTGCAATCACCTGAAGAAACCGCCTCACAATGGCAGCGCCGCATTCGTTCTGCCACCATCGATAGTTGCCGCTATCTGCTTCCTGCCGGGGTGCTGGCCAACGTGGGGATGACCATCAACGCCCGCGCCCTGGAACATGCACTGGTCAAAATGCTCTCTCACCCACTGCAGGAAGTGCGTGCCATCGGCGCTGAAATTAAAACCGCTGCCGTGGCCGCCATCCCAACCCTGTTGAAATATGCCAATCCCGATCCAATCCTGCAGCAGATCCAGACCTGCACCGTGCACATCCCGTCTGCACGCCCACCGCAATCGTGGTGCCAGCTCATCTCGATCGATCCAGATGCTGAAAACCGCCTTCTGGCCGCTTATTATTATCGCACTCATGATATTGCCTACGCGCAGTGTCTGGAAACTGTGGCTGCCTGGTCCGTGACTGAACGACGGCGGGTCGCACGTGAAATGGTCTGCTTCGAAAATTGCCATGAGAGCCCACTGCGTGAGTTGGAATACGCTGTTCTGACCTTTGACATCACTCTCGATCAGGGGGCTTATTATGAAGTGAAACGTCATCGCATGCTTACGCTTACGCCTCAGCCGCTGACTGCCAATTTGGGTTATGCCTTGCCCAGTCTGATCCGCCAGGCGGGCTGTGAAGCGCAATTTCATCAGGCCATGCACGAATCGCAGCAATTCTTCACTGAGCTTTCTGATGCCTTCCCCGCTCTGGGCGGATACGTCGTGCCCAATGCCGCTCTGCGCCGCTTCCTTCTGAGCAGCAACTTACGCAGCCTGTGGCATTTCATCCAGTTGCGTTCGGCGCCCAATGCGCATTTTGCTGTTCGCCGGCTGGCCCAGCAACTGTATACTGAAGTACTTGAGCATTTCCCCGCTTTTGCACCGGTCTTCCAGCTCCACTCTTCTGAGAGTGTTGCCTCGCTTGAAAGAGATTATTTCGCCGATATAATTATGAGAAACGATCATGATCAGTAATCTCGAGATTCTCTTACGTTTGGGTATTTCCGCTGTGCTGGGCATGGTGATCGGCTTCGAGCGCGAACGCCAGAACCAACCTGCCGGGCTGCGGACGCATACGATCCTGGCTGTGGGCTCCTGTCTGGCCATGACCATCTCGATCAATTTATCGATGCAGTTTTTACCCGCTATCACCGGCGACCCCGCTCGTCTGGCAGCACAGGTCGTCTCTGGCATCGGCTTCTTGGGTGCTGGGGCCATTTTACGCTATGGCATCAACGTCAAGGGATTAACCACCGCTACCTCACTTTGGACGATCGCAATGGTCGGGTTGGCTGTAGGGGCTGGCCACTATTTTGCCGGGATAGCCACGACCCTGCTACTGCTGGCCGTGCTGGTTTTGCTCAACATTCTGGAAAAGAAACTGATTCGGGTTTACACCACGGTCAGCGTCTCGGTCACGGCCAAGAACAACCCGGCCCTGATCAAAACCCTTGAAGAAGGGTTCCACAAGTTGAACAAAAGTATTATCTCGATGGGCATTGACCAAAATCTGGAATACCAATCCACCACAGTCAATCTGGTGATCAAAGCCATCGAGGATGAATCTTTCGAAGACATCCACGATTTCATCAGCACCGTCCCCGGGGTCACCCATTTCCGCATTAATTAGTCTGACCTCTTGACTTGTCTTTCAGAAAGAATATAATAAACGCAATCACATATGAAAATGCTTTGACGAGGACGAGTACATTTCAGTCTATCGGCACAGAGAGCAGGAGACTGGTGAAAACCCTGCACCCGACAAGTGAAATCGAATGGACCTCTGAGCAGCCAGGTGAAAGAGAAATCGAGTAACCATCGCCGGGAAAGCCGCCGTTACAGGGCAACGAGTATAAACAATTCTGGTCGTACTCAACGAGTGAAGCTGGCACATCCAAATCTCCGGGAGCAATTCTCCGGAGATTTTTTATTCACCAGCTTAATCGGGGTGGCACCGCGGGCCTGATCGTCCGTCCCCATAACCAGGGACTGACGATCTTTCTTTGTCAGTTCCTCATCACCCACTTTCATTTCAAAGGAGCTGACTATGGAAGACCAAACGAAATACCTCTTGAACGAATCGGATATCCCGCATTTCTGGTACAACATCAATGCGGATTCCCCAGTGGCGCCTGCCCCAGTGTTCAACCCACAGACCAAACAGCCCATCACCCCCGCAGACCTGCTCGCTCTCTTCCCCATGGGGCTGATCGAGCAGGAGGTCAGTCAAGAACGCTACATCCCTATTCCCGAAGAAGTCCTGGAGGTTTACAAATTGTGGCGCCCCACTCCGTTGATCCGTGCTCGCCGGCTGGAACAGGCCCTGCACACCCCCCGCGCACATTTATTTCAAATACGAAGGCGTGTCTCCATCGGGCAGTCACAAGTCCAACACTGCCGTTCCACAGGCCTATTTCAATAAGATTGCCGGGACGAAAGCCATGACGACTGAAACAGGGGCCGGCCAATGGGGCTCCGCACTGGCAATGGCCTGCCAGTTCTATGGTCTCGACCTGGAAGTCTACATGGTACGCGTTTCTTACGACCAAAAGCCCTACCGCCGCTATTTGATGGAAACTTACGGGGCCAGTGTCTTTGCCAGCCCCAGTGACCAGACCAGCTTTGGCCGCAAGTTGCTGGCAGAAGACCCCTCCAACCCCGGTTCATTGGGAATTGCCATCTCAGAAGCGGTCGAACAGGCCGCCATCTCAAAGGGGCCAAAAAATACGGATTGGGTTCCGTCTTGCACCACGTGCTCATTCACCAGTCCGTGATCGGTGAAGAAGCCCTCAAACAAATGGATCTGGCTGGTGAGTACCCGGACGTCGTGATCGGTTGTGTGGGCGGCGGCTCAAACTTTGCTGGGATCGCCTTTCCCTTCTTGCGTGAGAATCTCAAATCGGGGCAGCGCGCCCGTCTGCTGGCTGTTGAGCCCACGGCGACGCCCTCACTCACCAAAGGTATCTACTCTTATGACTTTGGTGATTCTGCTGGCATGGCCCCAATCGTGAAAATGTACACCCTCGGGCATGATTTATGCCGCCTTCCATTCACGCTGGCGGTCTGCGCTATCACGGCATGGCTCCCACGCTTTCGGCACTCTATGACGCTGGCCTGATCGAAGCCATTTCGGTACCGCAAACCCGCGTTTTCGCGGCAGCAGTCCAGTTTGCCCGCTGCGAAGGCATCCTGCCCGCCCCAGAATCTGCCCACGCCATCCTGGCAGCCATGGATGAAGCCGAACAGGCCCGTAAAACTGGTGAAAAGAAAGTGATCCTCTTCAATCTTTCTGGCCACGGGCATTTCGATTTGACTGCCTATAACCGCTATCTCTCTGGAGATATGGAAGATTACTCTTACCCCGACAACGAGGTCAAAGAAATCTCTCGGCATCTGCCTTTCATGCCCGAACCAGCTCTGTAATCCCTCTTCACTCAGGCGGATCCTAAGGGTCCGCCTGAGCATTTCTTAAGACAAATCCTCAGCCTTAGGTGTAAAATTCCCCATATGGCACTCGCTTTACAGACAACTGATCCGCATATCCGTCCCATTCGGCTGCGTAGGGATTTGGCTGAGGTGACCAACCTGGTCGAGTTGTGCTTCTCTGACCACATGGATCTCGAAGGCCGCACTTATTTGCAGAACATCCGTCGGGTTGGCCGTGATGGCGATCCTTACTATCTGGACGCCACCTCACCCGAAACTTCTCCCCTGCCCTTTCACGGCTATATCTGGGTCGAGAATAATCGCATCGTGGGTAATGTAACCCTGATCTACATGAAAAAGAACGGGCAAAAACCTGTACTTTGTTGCCAACGTGTCGGTCGACCCGGAATATCGTGGCCGCGGCATCGCCCGCATGCTGACCCGACGTGCCATGCAGCATGCCCAGGAACACGATGGGCACTCTGTGACCCTGCAGGTACGCGAAGACAATCAGATCGCCATCTCTCTCTATGAATCCCTGGGATTCGTGGAATACACCCGCCGCACCAACTGGGGCATTCAGAAAAGGCCACCCAATTTAACCAATCTCACCACCCCAGCCATCAAGATCGCCCCCCGCCAGGCAGAAAATTGGTCGCAGCAGCGTGAATGGCTCAATCAGCTTTACCCCGAAAAAGTGAGCTGGTTTCTCCCCTACCAGATTTCCAAACAGGAACCCGGGTTTTTCAATGACTTTTCGCGCTGGCTCAATGGAGATTCTCTGCACTTCTGGCAAGCTACCCAGGCAGAAAAGCTCATCGGGCTGGCCACTCTCGAAAACATCAATTTGCTGCAAGACTACTTGTGGATTGCTACTTCCCCGGCCTACGAAGAGATTGCCATCCCGGCTCTGGTGTCGAAGATCGCCCGCCGCTCTTTACATCCACTGCGTATTCAGGTCAATTACCCGGCTCATCGGGCTGTCGCTGCCTTTCAAGCGCTGGGAATGAAAGAAATCAATACCTTGATCTGGATGGAATACACTATTCCACCTGTTCTCCCTCAATGAGTCTGGCTACAACTTTCTGTTCCAATTTGCGTATATGATTGAGAAACGAAAGGAAAGAAAAATGGGAAAATTTCTTCTGCGCGTCATTATCAACGCTGTCTCCCTCTATGCGGCCGTTGCCTTGCTCTCAGGGCACATTCTCATGCAAAATAACCTGTGGTATGCCTATCTGGCGCTGGGACTGATCTTCGGCCTGGTCAATGCCTTGATCCGCCCAGTACTCATGGTTGCCAGCTGCCCGCTGCTGATCGTGACCCTCGGGTTGGGCACTTTACTGGTGAACACAATCCTTTTCCTGATTGTTGGCGCCATCGGCCGGGCATTCCAGGTGGGATTCATTATCCCCGATCAGCCGTTCTGGTACGCCTTCCTGGGAGCCATTATTGTCAGCATTGTCAGCTTTGTTTTGAGCCGCTTTCTGGTCGACGATAAAAAGTCTGCTTAACAGAAAAAACGGCTTGCCCGATTGAGCAAGCCGTTTGCATTTAATTCGTCGTCGTGGCTTGAACTGGCGCCAGTAATTGCCAGGTCAGCGTGTTGGCATTCCATTCATAGACCGTGGTATTATCCTTCGTCTTCAAGGTCCAGTTACCGCTGGCATCCTGGATCGGATACAGCGCTTCGCTGAACATCTTCGAGACGGATTCTGGCACAACGGGTACCCAGATCTTCATACTGGCGTCCAGCTGGTAATAGGCAACGTGGTCGGCATCTACCAGTGTATTGGTGGAAGAATCGAAACTCAGTGGAGTTTGGGAAGTAGGCAAAGCTGGCAGGTCACCCAACCCTACCGTGTTCGAGGCCACCACAGAAAAGCGCAGAGCATAACTATTGGTTGAGTCCATCACCCACAGATGGCCAGCTCCATCCAGCGCAACGCCCACCGGGTTGCCAAATCCGTCGATACCGCTAGAGTACTGTCCCCAGACACGCACGATCTGCCCATCTGAGGTGAATTCCAGCACACGATAACCCGCCGGGTCGCTGGCATAGACATGCCCCTCTGTATCCACCGCCAGGAAGGGCTTGTTGTCAGTAGATTGGCTATCCCAGGCATCAACATTCCACATGCGCGAGAAAGTAAACCCCTTACCAGTTCCATCAGGCGCGAATGCCTGAATGCGTTTATTCCAGGTATCAGCTACGTACACCACCCCATTGTTATCCACCGCAATTCCAACCGGTTCATCGAACTGACCGGGGTCAGAACCATAGGAACCAAACTCGGTAATGTAATTACCGTTGGCATCGAAAACCACGACCCGCTTATTACCGGTGTCGGTCACATAGACATTTCCGACCAGATCAACGGCAATTCCGCGCGGACCCCAGAACGCATTCGGGCTTTCTCCCTGCCCAGGAACACCCCATTTGGCCAGGAATTTGCCGCCCGCGCTGAATTTCTGGATACGATAGTTCCAGGTATCCGCCACGTAAACGGATCCATCCGGGCCCACTGCGATGCCCCAGGGTTCCTTGAAAGTTCCATCCAGGGCAGTTCCTTCATCGACGCTGCCCAGAGTGCCCCAGGCATTGATGAATTGACCATCCGCAGTAAAATGCTCGACCCGATTATTATTGGAATCGGTCACGTAGATTGTTCCATCCGGCGCCACCGCAATTCCGTGGGCGTCGGCGAATTGTCCGTTGCCTGTACCCGCCTGCCCGAAGAAGGCATCAGCTGAAAGCTCAACGTAGTTATTGGCATACGGGTCCACGTTGGAAGTGGTACTGGCCACCGGGCTGCTACCGTACTCCCAAATTTGACTGACAATATCCTTCTTGATGAAGAAATGCATTCCAGACGAAGGCTGCCAGGTCGCCACGGTGAGATTCTTGTTGTTTGTCAGCGTTCCATACAGAGTATAGTCTTTGTTGAACCAGATATCCCATAACGCCTCAAGCATTTGTGGATCGCGCACTGCGTTCCATACCCGCTCAGGGGTCAGGTTCATATAATCCATCATTGGCCACCACAAGCGCTTGTAGTCGTACTGAACGTAGTTGTCCCCCAGAATCGACTGTGTCTTCGAGAGGGTGGCGTCATCAGCGATCACCAGCGGATAGTTCAGCAGCTCTTTAGAGACGTCATCCTTGATCCACATTTTGTTGGGATAATCGCGGAAATACCACCAGTAGGGGTACAGATTGTCCCCTAAATAAGCCACCTTGATGTCTTTGCCACCAGTCGTCCGCTCAGAGATCTCTTCAACCTGGCTCAGAATTTGTTTGGGGCCGGGGGCACCATGAGCATAAACCAGAAACTCAGTAGCATAGTCATAATTGAGGTAATTGGCCTGGTAAGAAGAGTGTGCCGTCAAAACCGCCAGTACCAGGAAGAAAGCCGACCCAAGCAGACGCCAGAGATCACGCGAAGCCCAATCATGCAGAAAAGTCAGCACTCCCCAGGCGCTCAAACCGCAAGCCAACACCGAAAAGAGGAAAGTACTGGTCGTTTGTAACTGATCCAGCGTCGTCCCCTGGAAGGGCTTGTTCGGCCCCACCAAAATGCCAATTGCCATGAACAGGCTAACCAAAAGATGGGGGCCAACAAAAGGGCGAAAAGCCCCTTGCGATTTGCCAATCGCGGCCACGGAACGCTTTCAATCAGATAGCCAATTCCCCACCCCGCGCCCAACAAAATGGGCATATCGATGTAATAAGTCAGCCAGGGCATCTTTTCGCCGGCAATGCTGTAAGCGATCAGGCTCATGACTGAGAAATACACGAAGAAAGCCATCACAGGCAAACGCCGCGGGGCGTTTTCTTCCGTTTCAATTGGCTCTCCGCTCGATTCAGAAAGGGCTTCTCCTTCCGCTGCAACATTTTCGCCGATTTCAGTTTCCGCTGTGTCGATCGGTTCTGCCGCTACCTCTGCCAGGGGCTGTTCGGCAGGTTGGGCAATTGGGGCGATCCCCGGAAACATCGAATACAACTTGTGCCGCCCGGCATAGATTGCCCCCAGAATCAATCCAGCCACACCCAGGTAGTCATACATGGGGAGCTGCAAGAAGAGGTAGTAATACCAGGGCTGTGTTCCGCGGGTTAACCGACTGCTGAGAAAGCCAGTATCCCAACGAACCAACAATACCGGTAAAAAACCCCTGCCCGTTGGTGAAGAAAGTAGTATAAAACACCGTGAAAATAGCATAGAAAATAGCCGCACTGGTCAGCCAGAGAGAAGGTTTCCACAGCAACCCCACCACAATGGCAATCAGGGTCATAAGTACCAGAATGATCGAGGTATGGATCAACCCGGCCTGGGAATAATCGATGGGATCCCAGCCGAGGAACTTGACCGGGAATGCGGTCAGTGTAGGCAGGATCAGCGTGAAGGTAAGCAGCAGCAAATCAAAAGAGCGGATCTCTTTGACCTTGTTCCAGCCCAGCCCTTTAAGCAACGTATAGATGATCACTACCAGAGCAATTGCCGCCAATGCGACACAGGCAATTAGGGTAGCTTGATAAACCGGCAGCAAACTCTGCAATGCCGCCGATTTGAAGGGCTGTGTGGTGGAATTCGCCTTGGCTTCCATGGCGCTGGCGGCCACTCCCAGCCCGGCCAGCAAAATCAATGCGGCCATTGCAAAAGAAAATGCCTGCTTATCCTTGCGCCGACGCCAGTGTTTTCGTGAGACGTCTTCCAGAAAGAGTACCCCCAGAAAGATCAAGAGAATCGCTGTGTAAATGTAAGCTGTCTCTTCAGTGGTCATCTGCAGTGAGAGAAGCGCCGCGATGATCAACAGCGAAGATGACCGTCCTTTCTCAAGGTAGAAAAATACGTAGAAAAAGAGCATCACCCCAAACAAGCCCAATAGAGCTTCATCACGAGCATAACGGCCATAGAACAGGATCATGGGGGAGATCAAATAGAGTGTGCCGGCCACCAGACTGCCCACTCTGCCCAGATAACGCTTGAAGGCAAAGAGGATAAAAGCGATGGTTAAAATGCTGAAGACAGCACTGGGAATGCGCGACGAAAAATCGCTGTCTCCAAACAGGAAATACGAAGCCGCGATCAAATGGAATTGTAACGGTCCATGGGTGATCGGGTTATGCACGTATCCCTGCCCTGTATACAGCTCGTAAGAGGGAACCACGTGATTTACCTCATCGAAGCTGATGTCGCGAGCGCCCAGATTATACAGACGCGTAATCACCGCGATAATCAGGATGATCGCAATCAGCAAATGCTCGATGGTAAATTTGGGCCAGAAAGAAAAAACTGGCTTGTCTAACCAGGGGCTGTTATCTTTAACAGGAGTAGATATTTCCATGTTTTTATCCTCAGAGTGCTTGATACTGGATACGAATCCAATTGACTATACTTGAATCTGAAAAAACCCGCAAGATGAGCTGTTTTGCGGTGCAGATCTTTCGGCACGACGATAATTATTGGGCGGAGAGGTTGTAATAGTTATAGACCGCTCTCGAGAGGCTGGCGATCAGATAATTGGCAGTATCCCAAACTACCTGTCGAGTATCAGCCAGGTAGACAGCCATGATGTAGTTACCGCCCGGGGTATAGACAATGCCAGCATCTGAAACAAGATGCATCAGCCCATCTGTGGTATTATCTGTCACCCAGCCATGCTTATGAGCGATCTGGGTACCATCTGGCAACCCCTCCCGTAAAAGGCCCGGTTGATCATTGCGCGTCAGGTACAGGATCATCGTCCGACAATCAGACTGAGTGATCTGTTGTGGAAATACCGCGGCAAAGGTTCCCCCTCCATTTTGTGCACATTGATAGATGTCATCCAGCAAACTTCCCATATCCGCCGGTGTGGTTTGGCTGTAAACATCGGGATTGGTATTGATATCCGTACGCTGGTTCGCGGTTGTCTTGGGCGAAATGAGCAAAGCAGAGCCATCGGCAAACATACCGCCCAGAAAAATATTTTCCAACCCCAGCGCTTCCAGATCATTCGTGATCATGACCGGGGCCAAGTTGGGATCGATGACGCTTTGCATCAGCTTATCCGGAGCAGTGTTGCTGGATGTTTCGATCATTTCCTCCAGCAAAGCCGTATTTTCGCTGGAGATGGGTTTCTTGGCATCCTTGAACACGGAAACCATAATGGGAACTTTGATCGTGCTGGCCGCTGAAAAGGCAATATTGGGGGCCAGTTCCTCGCCCTGTTGATAAGCCAGCTGCAATTCCTGCTGAGTTTGCAGATCCAGCAAATAGATTTCCGCCACACCGGTGAATCCGCTATTATCGATGATCTGCTTAAGCAGCACTTTGAGATTTTCTTGCGAGGGCTTGGAAGAATCGACCTTATCCACCGAAAGATTGACAATCCGCGAAGTCGGGGAGCGCAATGCCATGCTCACCAATTGTACAGAGCGATCCACATTCAACACCGAACCCGCCTGCCCGGCAACGAAAGTTGTTCCACCCGGTACCGGTGAATAAGCGTCCGGTGCCTGATCATAACGCGGGGCAATTTCACTGTTCAGGTAATCACGCAGGGTATCTTCGTTGATGGTCGCCACCAACGGAACACTGCTTGAATCAGGATAGCGATTGAAAAGGTAATTGAAGAAAGAAGACCAGAAGGGGCTGGAACTGCGTTTCTGGTCAGCCGCCGTGATCATGGCATTCAGATCCAGCGAGAACCCCAGTGTCGCTGGTTTTACCTGGATCACCGCATCATTATAATGAAGCTCCACCGGCACAGAGTAAGCCTGCGTCAAACGGTCCGCCGCCTCATCCAGCGTCAGCCCTCCCACCGGGACATCCGCAATGGTCGTTCCCAGAGAAAAGCCTGAACGCAGACGGCTAAAGCTGATCAACTCATAAACTAAAATCAGTGCCGCCGACAGGATTAAAGCCAGTGAAATCCAGCGCAGCAATGAAAAATTTTTGATACGAATCATTCTTTTGTACTCCTGGCAATATGCCTTTTCCGATTTTACCAGATAACCGGGGTCACAAATGTGAAGGTTTCGCAAAAGGTCAGCTATACTTAAGCTATGGGTCAAATCAGCGAAAAGATGCTCCCCTACTTAAAAGAAGTCTATCCCTTTAGCGATCTGGATAGTGAAACGCTGGCTTTGATTTTGCCAACGCTGGAAGAAATTCAGGTTCCGGCAGGAACAGTAATCTTTGCCGCCAACGACCCAGCCAATGCACTGTATTTTTTGCTTTCGGGTAAAGTAACCCTCAAGTTACAGAAAAAGAAAGAGGCTCAGCCGCATACCCTGCAGCAATTCGACCCCTACGATCACTTCGGCGAAGAGTCCCTTTTTACCGCCCGCCGCATGACTACCGCTATCACCACCACCCCGGCTGTACTGGTGTTCCTCTCCCGTGCGAATCTGGAAGCACTACGCCAGGAATCCGCGCTGCTCGACCGCATTTTCAAGATGTTCGCCGCAACCTTTCATAACCTCTGCGTGACCGAATTCAGATGGCGTTCTCCTGGCGAAACACTCTATATCGTTTTGCGGGATAATCCCTTTTTCCTTTGGATGAAGCTGATCCCCATTGGGGGTACTCTCTTTGTCTGGGTTTGGCTGGCTGCTTTTTGAAGCGTTTACCGCAGAGAAGGATGCTTTTATCTGGATTGTTCTGGCCCTGCTGGCATTAAGTCTGGGAATTGTTTTTTCTGTCTGGGATATCCTGGCCTGGCGCAATGAATACTTTGCCCTCACCAAAGACCGGGTACTGGTACAAAAACTGTTGATCGGATTGATGGAATCGCGCCAGGAAACCCCCATTCCAGCCATCCTGTCGGTGGGCATGAGCACTTCCCTTGCTGGCCGTCTGCTCGGCTATGGCAGGGTCACTGCCCGCTCTTATACCGGCAACCTGGCTCTGGACCGCATTCCCAATGCAGACCTGGTGATGAAGTATCTCGACCACCGGCGCAGCTATTTGCAGGCCGAATTGAACCGACAAGAAAAAGAGGCCATGCAGTCCATGCTGGAACAGCGGCTTCACCCTGGACAGGCCAAAAGTATCCCCTCTGCACCGTCCCAGAATTCAACCAACCTGCCAATCAATTATTACGGGGATTCCTTTTCTGATCTGCTGGCCAAATTCTTCCGGCTGCGTGCCGAAAAGGATGGAGCCATCATTTATCACACCCATTGGATGATGCTGCTCGTGAAGCAATTGATTCCCAATTTGCTTTTGATTGCTTCGATCGTCCTCTTTCTGCTGCGCTTTTTGGATGTATTCACGCTGAATGCCAGCCTGATCTACGCCACAGCGATTCTGGTAGCCATTACGGGCTGGGTCTGGTGGTTTTATCAATATGTCGATTGGCGCAACGACGTCTATATCATTACCCCAGATCAGGTAGTGGACGTCGATCAGCGCCCACTGGGGCACGAAAATCGGCGCGCGGCCCCGCTCAAGAATATTCAGATGGTTGATTACCGCCGCAATGGCATTGTGGCAATGGCCTTGAATTTTGGTACTGTGCGCATTCAGATCGGCAATGAAGAACTGACCTTTGATAATGTCTATAACCCGGCCGTGGTACAGACCGAGATCTTCAATCACTTCCGTGAATTCAATGACCGTGCCCGCAAAATGGATCGCAACCGCATGACCGAATGGTTTGCCACCTACGATCAGCTCCGTGAACAAAAGAAAGATGAAAATTCTTCTCAAAACGAGTAAAATGAGAACGGTTTTGAACAGAATCGATTTAATAAAGGATTGCGAATGTCAGTTTTAAATATTGTTACTACTCCCGATCCGGTCCTGCGGAGAAAAGCCCACAAAGTGACCGATTTTGGCAAAGATTTTCAACAACTCGCTGACGACATGATCGAAACCCTGCGCGATGCCCCTGGAGTGGGTTTAGCCGCTCCTCAGGTGGGAATTTTGCAGCAACTGATCGTGATCGAATACGGCGATGATGACGATGAATCGGTGCCCAAGAAACTGTTCGTTGTTGCCAACCCAGAAATCGTTCAGCGCTCTGAAGATTTGGTTGAGGGAATCGAAGGTTGCCTTTCGATTCCTGAATTGATCGGCAGCGTGGAACGTTCTCGCAAAGTGGTCGTCAAGGGCTTGAACCGCCACGGCCAACCTGTCAAGATCAAAGCCGAAGATTGGCTGGCACGCATTTTCCAGCACGAGATCGACCATCTGGATGGCATCCTGTTTACCGACCGGACCGATAAGGTCTGGCAGCCTACCGAAGAGGATGAGGTTCCAGCGGACTGATCTATGCGGCTGAACCACCTTTCCCTGACCAATTTTCGTCTCTTTTCCCGGCTGGACATGGATTTGCCCAGCCAAATTTTACTTTTAGAGGGGAACAACGCTCAAGGAAAAACCTCGCTGCTTGAAGCCATCTTTTTTTTAGCTACCTTCACCTCACTGCATGCTTCTCACGATCGTCAGTTGATCAACTTTCTCGCCAGCCAGGAATCTTTGGCTGTGGCGCGCCTGACTGCCAGCTTTGCCACGCAAGAAGGAGAAAAACGTCTTGAAATCCGTTTGATTCAGGAACTCAACGGCAACGGCGGCTCACGGTTGCGCAAAGAAGTGCTGCTCAACGGCACGAAGATCTCCCCCAACCAGGCGGTAGGGGCATTCAAAGCGGTGATGTTCCTGCCCGAAATGACGCGTATTATTGAGGGAGGGCCTGAAGAGCGGCGCCGCTATCTGAACCTGGCCATTGCCCAATCCAATCGTAACTACACGCAGACCCTGGCTGACTATAACCAGACAGTTTTCTCAACGCAATGCCCTGCTCAAACAACTCTCCGAGCGCGGCGGAGATGAAAAACAACTTGACTTCTGGGATCAAGTGCTGGCCACGAAAGGAGCACTGCTCATGCAGGCACGTATCCAGGCCATTGAAGAGATCGGCGAGATTGCCATTCGCATTCACAGCGCCCTCACCGATTCGAAAGAAGTGCTGCGTCTTTATTATCAGCCTGCCTATGACCCGGTAGTCCAGCCCCAGAATCAGTTTTCTTTGCCGATGCAACCAAGGTCGAACGAGGAAAATTCACCCTTGAACAGCTTCAGACGGGTTTCATCGCGCGTCTGGCTCAATTGCATCGCGAAGAGATTCTGCGCGGCGTGACCACCATCGGCCCGCATCGTGATGAAATGCGTGTCCATTGCAATGGTATCGATTTAACTGACTTTGGCTCCCGTGGACAAATCCGCACTGCCCTGCTCTCGTTAAAACTGGCCGAAATCGAATGGTTAAAGCAAAAGACCGACGAAATGCCCGTTTTGCTCCTTGATGAAACCCTGGCTGAACTGGATGAAGCCCGCCGTGAAAGCTTGCTTACCTACCTTACCAGCGCCGAACAGGCCATTCTGACCACCACCGATATGAATCTTTTCCCGAGCAACTTCTCAGGCAAATGCGAGCGCTGGTGGGTCGATCAGGGCAATATTCACAAGAAAGACAGCTAACTGAGCGGGGTTTTAGATGGCACTCCCGTCCGGCGTGGATACCGGGCCGGAGTGGCAGCTACCTTTTTGTAAACGACCAGAAAATGATCTTCAACCACCCCAGGCAAATTTACCTGAGTGATGTGGTCCAGTTTTCCCCCCAGCAATTGACTGGCCTTTTCAGCAGTTTGGGCTTCAGCGTGGGCACTTTCGCCCTTTTGTGCCAGTATGCCTCCCCCTACCCGTACCAGCGGGATCAAATACTCGAGCAGAACCGGCATGGCCGCTACCGCCCGCGCAATTGCCCAATCATACTTTTCGCGATGCTCCGCGAGCTGGCCAATTTCTTCTGCGCGCAAGGTAGAGACCCTGACATTTTCAAGATGCAGCAGCTTCACCATGTGCTCACAAAAACCGGCCTTCTTGCCCACCGATTCAACCAGGGTCAATTGCATCCCCGGGAAAAGGATTTTGAGGGGAATGCCCGGAAACCCTGCCCCAGTACCCACATCGATCAGCCGGTTCGGGGCAATAGCTTTTATTTCTGGAATGCAGGTTAATGAATCCAGAAAATGCTTGATCCGGATACTTTCAAGATCGCGGATAGCGGTCAGGTTGAACTTCTCGTTCCACTCCAGCAGCGTTTGCTCATAAACGGCAAAGGCCTCCTGCTGAGCAGCGGAGAGTTTGATCCCCAATTGTGTGTTGGCTAAGCTGGTCAGGTCTGTCATGATCGTCTCAATTATACCTAATCCTTTTGAATTGCCCGCAAATTGCTCACGTGCCAGCCTAAAATAAGGGCCATGCCAGACTGGGCCCAACTCCGCGGCACCCGTCGCACGCAATCACTGGCCTTGACGCTGATTCTGACCATTGGTATGATGAAAAACAATGTACATCAAAGGCAGCAAGTGGAACATGTCGCACCGGCGACAGAGATCGAACCCCTTTCGGGTACTGATCTTTTTACTGGTCATTGGTCTGTTGATCTATGCCGATCGTACCATCGTGCCGACCATTCCCAATTTCTTTGAACCAACCCCCACCGCCACCCGTCCCCCGGAATCGTATATCACCGACGCACAGAACCTCGAGAGCCAGGGCAAATATACTATGGCCATCAATACCTATAAACAGGCCATTACGGTGGATCCAACCAACCCGTCGAATTATCTGGCCCTGTGCCGTCTTGAAATCTATACCGGCGAATATGAAGATGCCGTAAAACAAGCCGAAAACGCGTTGCTGCTCAACTCGCAAAACGATCAGGCCATAGCCTTACGCGGCTGGGCACTCAGTTTTACCGGTGACTATATCACCGCCGAAGGCGCTCTGAAAGACGCCATCGCCATCAACCCTAACAATGCCGCCGCTTACGCCTATCTTTCTGAAGTGTATATCGACATGGTCAACGCCAACGTGGGCACTCTCGATACCAGCCAGAACGCCATCGATTTTTCCAAAAAAGCCGTCGAACTGGCCCCCAGTGCTTTAGAAACTCACCGCGCCCGTGGTTTGGTCTTAAATTACACCGCCAACTATGAAGAAGCCGTCACCGAATTTCAGGCCGCAATTGCTATCAACCCTTACATCGCTGACCTGCATCTTAATCTTGGGATCAACTATAAAGCCCTGGAAGAATACGACAAAGCCATTACCGAGTTTACTTCTGCCAATGCGCTTAACCCCAAAGATCCCAACCCAGAAACGATGATCTCCAAGACCTATCTCCTCAATGGCGAATTTACCAAAGCGGTTCAATATGCTGAAGCAGCTTTGCAGGATGACCCTTCCGACCCCTATCTCTATGGCAACCTGGGTTTGACCTACTGGAAAAATCAGCAGTATCAGGATGCCGTGGATGTGCTCAAAATAGCGGTCCAGGGCGGTACCACCAATACAGGGGTGACCGTCAAGGGTCTTACTATGGATTACAGTACTGCCGGCACTTTTTACTACACTTACGCCCTGGCCCTTTCCCGCATCGGTCAATGTAACCTGGCTTTGCAAATTGCTCAGGCCGTTGCCACCGGGATGAGAAATGACGATATTGCCGTGTATAACGCGCAAGATGCTATCAATACCTGCGAATTGCTGGCCAAACAAGGCGCGACGGATGTGCCAACCGCTACTCCTGGCGCCTACATTTTGGAAGCAACCTCTACCCCAGAAGCTACGCCTACCCTGACACCGACCCCTCCGCAGGTAACCGCTACTCCTTAATCAAATAATCGAAAATGATTGACCTGAACGATAAAAAACCAATCTTTAGTAAGCCACGGAGAACTTCTAACCCGGTGCGAATTTTTGTAGGGCTCCTGGTGGTTCTGGCTGGACTATTTGTGATCAAAGCCTTCGATACCGGGCAGCTAATTTCTCCGCTGGCCCCTACCCCTACCCCTACCCGCACGCTGAATTCCTATGCGCTCGAAGGAGATACTCATTTCCGGGCCGGGAACCTCGAAAAAGCCATTGAAGCCTATCAAAATGCACTCAAGGTGGATCCCAACAATGCCGACATGTGGGCCCAATTAGCCCGCATTCAGGTTTATTCCACTACGCAGATCACGACAGATTCTGGGAAACGTGACCGCCTGCAGGAAGCCTTTGCTTCCATCGATCAGGGGTTAACCATCGATCCAGAAAACAGCATGCTCTACGCTGTAAAAGCCTTTGCTAATGACTGGTATGGTAACTCTTCGATTGGCGGAGCTGACTACCAGAAATACCTGAACGAAGGAGAACAGGATGCCGTCCAGGCATTGCAATACGATAGTACCAATGATCTGGCCAAAGCCTATTATGCCGAACTTCTGGTCGATCAACAAAAGTGGTCTCAGGCAGATCAATACATTAGCCAGGCCCTGCAAAAAGAGACCACCGAGATGGATATTTACCGGGTAGCCGGCTACGTACAGGAATCACTGGGGAACTATACTCAGGCCATCAATTACTACGAAAAAGCTGCCGCCATTACCCCGAACATGAACTCACTTTATCTCTCGATAGGTGCAAATTACCGTAAGCTGGCAGATCTCAGCCAGAATAAAGCTTCACAAAATGCCAATTATGAACTGGCACTGGAAATGTTTGCCAAAGCGGTCAAAATCAATGAACAGCAGGGAGTGGATGATCCCATTCCTCTGATTTCCATTGCCAATACTTATGTTCAAATGGGTGAGTTCTTCTCTGCCTCGCGTAATATGATCAAAGCCGTCCAATACAGCCCCGCTGACCCCACTGTATACGGCCGCTTGGGCATCATTTACTATAAATCACGTAACTACGAAGGCGCCATCCCAGCCCTGAAGTGTTACATCAGCGGCTGTACGGCAGCCGAGAGCTGCTATGTGCGCAATAGCGGTCAGGATTGTGACCCCAATAATATTCCCAACATTCCCATTGAGGGTCAACCTCTCTCAGCATCCTCAGTTGCTTACTATTTCACCTATGCCTCCGATTTGGCAGGCTTGCATCAGCCCTCCAATAATTATTGCGCTACTGCCATGCCTCTTTTCAAACAGATTGCTGCGGCTTTTGGAGGCGACGAAACAATCATGTCCATCGTCGAAGAAGGCGAAGGCATCTGCGCCAGTTACGGCTTCAACTAATATCAGAATTCTATTAGAACCAGCTATCCCCTCTTGACTTCGACCTTAAAGCCGATTATTATTCAAAAGAATTAGCACTCCAGCATTGAGAGTGCTAAAAACTCAAGAATAAATGCAGGAGGAATATATGGCATTCAATTTGAAACCGCTTGGTAGTCGTGTCGTGGTTGAACCCCTGGAAGAAAATGAAGTCACCGCCGGTGGCATCGTTCTTCCTGAGACCGCAAAAGAGAAACCCCAGAAGGGTGTGGTTCTTTCAGTCGGCGAAGGCGACCGTGATGACAAAGGCAATCGCATCCCCATGGATGTCAAAGTCAACGATACCGTTTTGTTTGCCAAATACGGTGGCACAGAGATCAAGGTAGACGGCAAGAAACTCTTGATCCTGCGCGAAAGTGATCTGCTCGCAATCGTTACCAAATAAAGTCATTTTCTAAATCAAGGAGAGTCTCATATGGCAGCTAAACAAATCGTTTTTGGTGAAGACGCACGCCGAAAATTAAAGAACGGTATTGATATTGTCGCCAATTCTGTCGTCACCACCCTCGGCCCCAAAGGCCGCAACGTGGCAATCGACCGCAAATTTGGTTCCCCGACCATCACTCATGATGGTGTCACTGTCGCCAAAGAAATCGAACTGGAAGATCCTTTCGAGAATATGGGCGCCCAGTTGATCAAAGAAGCCGCTACCAAAACCAACGATATCGCTGGGGATGGCACCACCACTTCCACCCTGTTGGCTCATTCCATCGTCAACGAAGGCCTGAAGACCCTCGCTGCTGGTGGCAACCCCATGCTCATTAAACATGGTATCGAAGCCGCCGCCCAGAAGGTCTCTGAAGAGATCAAGAAACAGGCTGTTCTGATTTCGACCCGTGAAGACATCGCCAACGTCGCCACTACTTCCGCTCAGGATGCCTCCATCGGCGAGCTGATCGCTGAAGTCATGGACAAAGTTGGCAAAGACGGTGTCATCACCGTTGAAGAATCCAAAGGCCTGGAATTCGAAAAAGAATACGTCGAAGGCATGCAGTTCGATCGCGGTTACATTTCCTCCTACTTCATCACAGACACTGACAAGATGGAATCCATCATCAGTGAGCCATACATCCTGATCTACGACAAGAAGATCTCTGCCGCTCAGGATATTGTTCCGATCCTCGAGAAACTGGTCCAGACCGGCAAACGTGACCTGGTCATCATCGCTGAAGATATCGACAGTGAAGCCCTGGCCACGCTGGTCTTGAACAAACTGCGTGGCATGCTGAACGTCCTCGCCATCAAAGCCCCTGGCTTTGGTGATCGCCGCAAGGCCATGCTGCAGGATATTGCCATCCTGACCGGTGGACAGGTTATCTCTGAAGAGACCGGCCGCAAGCTGGAATCGGTCACCATTGCCGATCTTGGCCGCGCCGAGAAAATTTCTGCCGACAAAGACAATACTACCCTCGTGGGCGGCAAAGGCAATGATGCTGAGATCAAAGCCCGCATCGAGCAGATCCGCATTGAGATCGAGAAGACCACCAGCGATTACGATCGTGAAAAACTGCAGGAACGCCTGGCCAAACTTTCTGGCGGTGTTGCTATCATCCGTGTGGGTGCTGCAACCGAGACCGAGTTGAAAGAGAAGAAACATCGTGTTGAAGATGCCCTCTCCGCGACTCGTGCCGCCGTCGAGGAAGGCATTGTTCCAGGGGGTGGTGTCGCCCTCATCAATGCAGTCAGCGTTTTGGATGACCTGAAATTCGACAGTGAAGATGAGAACATCGGCGTCAAGATCGTCCGCAAAGCCCTCGAAATGCCCATGCGCCGCATCTCTGAGAATGCCGGCAAAGACGGTTCCGTGATTATCGAGAACGTCCGTGCTGCTCAGAAAGCCAAGAAGAGCAATCAGATTGGTTACGATGTGATCCGCGACGACTACATTGACATGATCAAGGGTGGTTTGGGCGATCCCGCCAAGGTCACCCGCGGAGCTCTTGAGAACGCCGCTTCCATTGCCGCCATGATCCTGACCACTGAGGCCTTGATCACGGATATCCCGGACAAGAATCCGCCTGCTCCTGCTCAACCCCCAATGGATTACTAATCCATTCGTCGAAACAGTCAAACTCCGGTAAGGGTACCCTTACCGGAGTTTATTTATGCGAATTCGTGTATAATCTACCGAATGAAAAGAAATCAAATTTTTTCACTCTTTGTCGTCTCTACACTGATCATTCTGGCGGGGTGTAATGGAATTGGGGCACAGCCAACGCCCACCGCTACTGCTACAACCATTCCTACCCCTACCGCCACCGAACTACCCATGGCACTCAAGGTCAACGGTGAAGGCATTCCCGTTACCGAATATCAGGCAGACCTGACCCGCCTGCAGCAGGCCCAATCTGCTCAAGGCATTACCGCTTCAGCAGAAGATCAAAGCAATCAGGTCATCGAAAACTTCACCGATCAGCTTTTACTCGCAGATGCCGCCACCCAGGGTGGGTTTACCCTGGATGATGCCACCTTGCAAAGCCGTATCGATGCTCTGGTAAGCAAGCTTGGCGGTGCGGAAAAATTTTCCGCCTGGGAAAGCAGCAACGGCTATACTGACGAAAGCTTTAGAGCTGCCCTCAGTCTGGAAATTCGCGCCGATTGGGAACGCGATCAGATCATCAATTCTGTCCCCGAAACCGCAGATCAGGTACACGCCCTCCAAATTTTGGTGCAAGATATGGTCAACGCCCAAAGTTTGCTCACCCAGCTCAAGAATGGTGCGGATTTTGCAACGTTAGCCTCAACCCTCGACCCCACTACCGGTGGAGACCTGGGCTGGTTCCCGCAGGGATACCTGACCCAACCTGACGTGGAAACTGCCGCCTTTGCGCTGCAGCCTGGACAATACAGCGATGTGATCAAAAGCGACCTGGGTTATCACATCATTTACGTTGTCGAACGCGACGCGAATCATCCTCTTTCTGTGGATGCCCGCCGCGCCCTGCAGGAAGCCAAGCTTAAACAATGGCTAGCTGACCAAAAAGCCTCTGCAACCATCGTGATCACGCTGCCATAGAGTATTCATTCCATCGCAAGGACTGAAAATGAACTTCGCAGATCAAGAAGAAATAGCCGAAAGACAAAAGCAGCGCCGCAAGAAAACACAACGCAATCAGATCTGGGATATCCTCTCGATTTTCTTTTTGGTTGCAACTGTCGTTGCCATCTGTTATTTCGCTGTTCTTTTTGCCAACCCTGCCAGTGCTGCGAACCCATTTCCACCGCCCACTCTGCCGGCTCTGATCCAGATCCCGACCAGCACGCCAACGCCTGTGCGGCTCCCACCCACCTGGACGCCCGCTCCAACCAATACGCCCACCCTTGCCCCCTCCCCGACCAGTGAGATCACTTTGCCTGCAGACACAGGCTCTGCCCCTCAACCTACGTCGGATCAAACTGCCAAATATCCCTTTGCCATCAAAGGGGACCCAGTAGCTATGGCCAATACCGTGTTTCACTCCGACTTAAACTGCAACTGGCAAGGTATTGCTGGCCAGGTACTCAGCATTCAGGGCAGCCACATGGTAGGTTATCGGGTACATTTACAGGGCTACTATAACGGCAAAACGATTGACCTGACTACTCTTTCTGGTGGCGCTCAAGCCTGGTATGGAGAGTCTGGATATGAGTTCAAGATCGGGGATACGCCCATTGACTCCACCGGGAAGCTCACCCTGCAGCTCGAAGATCAGTCTGGGATGGCTATCTCAGATAAGGTCGTGCTGAATACTTACAGCGACTGCAACAAAAACCTGGTGCTGGTTTACTTCCAGCAGGTCAAATAACTCATCCTATTTCCAAGGGAAAAAATGAAATCATTCAAACCAGCATCTATTGGCGAGATATTATTTCTGATCGCCGGAATTGGTTTGGCAGTTTACGTCCGTTGGCAGTTATTCCCGATTGTCACGATGGACGCCAACGTATTTTTACTCCCCTGGTATGATTACATTGCCGCACACGGTTTCTGGCATGCTTTTGCCGATAATTTCTATAATTACAATCCCCCTTACTTGTATCTCATTGGCATTGCAACCCTTTTTAAAGGGATTTCCCCCCTGACTGCGATCAAATTGATCTCAGTTATCTTTGATATTTCAGCAGCTTTTGCGGTTTATCGAATCACTACCCACTTTTATTCCGATAAGAGATACGCGCGGCTGGCTTTTATAACTGTTTTGCTACTGCCAACTGTATTTATCGACAGCAGCCAATGGGGACAATGTGATGTAATCTACGCCAGCTTTTTGCTTTGGTCGATAGCCGCCTTGATAGAAGAAAAGTATGTCGGTGGATTGATTCTCTTTTCCATCGCTTTTGTATTCAAAGCTCAGTCAATCTTTCTGGCCCCGCTCTTTTTAGTCTTACTGCTCAAAAAGAAATTCCCCTGGTACTCTCTTCTCTGGCCGCCAGTAATCTATTTTCTCAGCCTCTTACCAGCCTGGCTGGCCGGGCGGCCTCTTGTTGACTTACTCACGATCTACTTCACTCAGGCGAATGCTTATCCCTCACTATCGATGAATGCGCCTTCTCTATTCTTTCCACTTGGAAAAATGGGACTATACTCCGAAAGCATGGTCTGGATCGGATTGGGAATTACCGCCTGCTTTGTCGCCCTCTATTTGATTTATCGACTGAGAAAGCCTTTTCGGCAAGAAACTCTCTTCTATGGGTATGATGCCTGTTATCTTACCTTTCTTGTCCCCTTCTTTATGCCCAAGATGCATGACCGTTACTTTTTTCCAGCGACTCTCTTCTTTCTCGTCATGCTCTTTCTGGATCGCAAAACGATCTGGCCGGCCATTCTGGTGGAGATTTCTTCATTGCTCTCCTATATTAATTGGCTTTATGACTTGCCCGTCAATTTAACCGAAATCTCATTCTGGATCAACATCGGTCTGGTGCTCTGGATTATTCTCTGGTATGGGAAGAAGCTAACCAGCCCGGCAGTCACCCCGGATACCCTTGAGCCTCAGCCAAATATGCGCAGTTGAGTCGTGGCCGCTTCCTCAAGAGGATCATTCCCGAGCCCCATCGCCCAGGTAGCCCGATTCAAGTCAGATTGAGCCGCCAGAGCGCGTAAGGCACGGAATTTGACCAACTGCCAGCCAGAACTGCGTTCCCTGAGCCTTCCATCCCGCATCATCTTTTGATATAACAGCTTAGCCCGACTGCCCGGGAAAAGAAAAACTGGCACACCTTCCCGTCCCGTCCAGGCATCAATTGCCGTGGATAGATTCGCCTGAGTCGAAAGGAAGAAGCAGTAGGCTACGCGTTTCCCCTCTTGCCAGAGACAAATTTCTTCTTCCCGAGTTTCGTATCCTAATCGGGGGGCCAACTGCTGCAGCAGTCGTTTCATTTCTTTCAAATCCGCCAGACGGTTCGCTTGAAGCTCATTTTCATGTAATCGCCAGGCAAGTTCTGCGTCTTGCCAATTTGCATAAGAAACCAAGATCTCCTCGATTTCCGGGCTGGCCGGGGTCAAGCAGTCAGTGAATTGCTGGTTGAGAGCCTGCCGGATCGATAATGACGGCAAAGAATTTGTCTTCTGCAAAAGTTCATTGATGGCTGTTTCGATACGATCATCAAGCACGGTTTGGGCACCCTCCCAATCAACCAGTCCCCACTTTCCAGAGTCGAGTTCTTGTGAAGAAGCATCGTAACGGCGAAAACTTTCATGATCGGTAAAAAGCTTTTCCACCCCCATCTGAATTTCACTGCTCTTCTCCTGATCGAATTCTGCAATTGGCAGGGAGAGATGCCCTTTACGCGCCCACTCAGTAAGCGCTACTGTATACAGACGCGAGAACTCACATGGCTCCCCACGCTCCAGCAAGAAAGAACGCATTGCGTGTGCCGCCAGTGAATAAGCTGCCGGCGAAAGAACTGGAACCAGATTCCGCTCATTCTTTTGCCAGATGGATTGCACAGGTTTTTCTGCGGATTGGTAAGCACAACCCTTGAGCAAAAGACCGGCCTGAGCCGCCGCGGCAAAGGTGGCAAAGATCATATTGGAATTGACATCACTGATTTGCAAATACACTTCCCCGGGCGGGGCCTGCAGTTTGACCGAGTGCGCAAAAGCCTGCTGCAAAGCCCGTGAATGCCAATGCCAGTCAAAACGGCGCCGGTCCAGCACCTGAGTGAAGGTCTTGGCAGTTTCTTTACCCCACAGCCAGGCAGACCATAAAGCTGAAAGTGTCCAGAAAGATTGACTTGGCCGGGGAGGGAGGCACAGAAGAGAAGCGATCTGCACTTCATCTGGCAATGATTTCAGATTGCGGATCGGGCCGGTAAACAGGCAAATGCCATTTTTCTCAAGTGCCTCAGGCCAGAATTTGATCTCAACTTGAGAAGCAGGCTGTGACCAGAGATCGATACACTTTTCCAGCTCACTCCACAGGTTCCTTTCAAAGAAGACCTGCGGTACGTTGAGAAGATGAGGAGCATTATTGGTCAGCGGCCAGGTAAATAAAGAAGTACCTGCTTCAAACAGGCTGACCATGATGGCATCCGCCAGTTCTCTTTCCCCCTCTCCCCAGGTCATCCCCTCGATCTTATTCAGCAGAGTAAAGAGCACATACAATGGTCGGGATTGATAAACCTTTAAAGCGTCAACCACCGTCTCTCGATCCAGTTCGCTATCCTGAAGTACACGTGCCAGAGCACGTCCGCGATGAAGCGCTTCTCCTCTGCGCAAAGGATCCAGTATTTGCAGATCCTCTTCAGTGACAGGTCGCTCACCCGTATCGCCGCAGCTTGGGCAGGTATACAGCTTGGCAAAGGGCTGATCGCTGCCTCTTTGCCAGAGAAATCCCTCTACCTGAATCTCAGAACGACAGTTCTGACATCGTGTTTGATAAAGACGTTTGAGATGTAATTCCAACCGTTCCTGACCGCGTGATTGCGAAGCCAGGCGTGAAATCACGGATACAAATTCTGTTTTTTCTCTGGGATGAGCCAGCATCCGCAATAAAAAGACCAGCACCGGGTTATTGACGGCCGCCAAAACTCGTCGACTGTGTGCGGCTTCAAGATCAAGCAATGGATTGGTCCCAAATGGATCCAATACCCAGCCCGCTTCGTTTTGCCTCTGGTACAGATACTGATCGATTACCCCAACCGGGCAATCCGGTAGCCAGCGTTCCAATGGGATCGGGCGAGAAAAGCCTCTTGGCTCCAGATAGGGAAAAGGTTGCTCTTTCATACCTAATATATTAGCAAAGAAAAGAGATCAAAGAAAACAATTCAGGTGGGTTTCTTGTTTGCCAAATTATTGTTTCGGGCGCAGAATAAATATGAATTCTTATTCTTATTTTTGAGGAGCAGGTATGTTAACCGAATCTGCACAGCAAGCACTATCCATTTTACGGGATCCTGCCACTTTCCAATGGTACGTGATTCCCCTGCTGGCCGTGTTCTTCTACGTATACACTGTAGAAGTCGAAAAAAGGAACTGGAGCCTTGTTCTGGCTGCCTTGACTTTCTGGGGCATGGATTGGATCAACGAGATCTGGAATTCGCTCGTCCTTCACTTCACCAACTATGCACCTGTCTGGGGCGCCCCGGGGAAGACTGCTTTCCTGATCCTCTCTGGACTGAACATTGAGATCTGCTTCATGTTCGCCCTGAGCGGACTGATCTGGGGCAAAATGCTGCTGCCTGATAAAAAAACCAAAATCCTTGGCCTGCCCAACCGCTGGTTCTTCGCCATCGTTGGTTCACTTTTCTGCACATGCATCGAGATCATCCTCAACGCCGCCGGCGTTCTCACCTGGGAATATTCCTGGTGGAATCGTTCAGCCCCCTGGTTGATCTTCCTCATCGGCTATCTGCCCTTCTTTGTGATGTCATTTTGGGTATATGACATGAAAACCCTCAAGAGCAAATTGATCGCTACCGGCACTGTCTGGGGCATCATCATTGCCTCTTTGGTCGTGTTCATTCCCGTTTTACACTGGATGTAAAAAGCACCGCTCTCTTTCCAAGGCCAGAGTTCCCCTCTGGTCTTTTTTTATGCCGGTGATATAATCGCGCTTCATGGGGCTTGAAAATCCGTGCGTCCTGTGTGGTGCCTGCTGCGCCTTTTTCAGGGTGTCCTTTTATTGGGAAGAAACCAATGCTGCCTGTACCAATGGCGTACCCACTGAACTGACTGAAGAAGTCAATGAATTTTTGCAATGCATGAAGGGAACAAACCAACCCCAGCCGCGTTGCGCCGCTCTACAGGGACAGATCGGTGAAAAAGTTGGCTGTCTGATCTATGACCGGCGTTCTTCCCCTTGCCGCGATTTTGGCTTGCATTACGAAAATGGCTGCCTGATCACAGACGCCGAGAATCTGGCCCGCTGTAATGAGGCCCGCAAAGCCTGGAATCTTCCCCCCTTGACCCGTGCCCAGTTACGCTTCTTTTCTCAAGCACCAGTAGCCCGCAACATCCACCCGACCAGCCGGCAACGGCGTAAAAACCGTCCACGGCAATAAATTACTCTATACTCAACCACTGCTCCGGCGAATACCGATACGAGCCGATCAGAACCTGGTCAAAGCCACCCTCGAGAAGTGAGGCCGCGCACTCGCGAACTTTACCGCGCAACTGTTCGGTATCTGCCTGATTGAACAGCACGATCTTGCGAGAAGCTGCCGGGCTGTTCTTCAATCCCCCCTGTGGGGAAGTCAATAACTTCACAATCTGCGTTAAAGTAATCGGATCACCTAAGGCTGATCCAGTTATTTCGGCATAAGGCTGTACCCGGTGCACAGTTTCTTCCCCAAATGGGCTTCCTAACACACTCAGCCCTACCACCGTGATCACCACCCGAGACCACGCAGGGGTGGCTGGCTCATTTATCCCGGGAGCCTTCAAAGGTCGGGAACGTGACCCCTCTGCTTCGAGCACCAGTGAAACTCGATGCTCACAAGCCGCCTGGTAAATGGCAGCCATTTGCGTTTCTGTCGGCCCATGAACTCGATCATCTGGGGTAAAGTCCCCGGTAAGCAAGCAAGTGCGATACTGCAGCCAGGCAGAGACACTGGGTTGATCAACGTCTTCCACCCGAAAGTGATGCTCTGCAATATCCAGCTGATCTGTTCCGAGATGAGTGGTCGTACTCTCCCAAACTTTACCCGAGAGTTGTTCCCCCAATGTGCGCAGAGTAGTCGTCTTGCCGCCGCCCCCGGTGATTGCTACGGCCGTGGGTAATTCAAGATGAAGTGCTTCTGCCAGATTCATTTTTCTCCCTGCTTTCGCCAGGCCACCAATAAAGCTTCCAGCACCCCGCCCCCGATTGCCAGTGCCTTATCTGAGGCCAGCGCATAATAACGTCCATCGCAGCGCGGATCGAGATCCCCTATTTTCAGCCCCTGGGTAACCTTCATTCCGGATTGAATCAATCCGCGCAGAATTCCCTTGAATTTTGCCCGCACGGGTTCACCCGCGATTTCAGCGATAACCTCGTTTTCTTCTACCAGATCACCAATCTCTTTGTGAGCAATCAAAACACCCTCACACGGAGCATAGAGTACTCGCTCTACGTTAAATCCACGCACACTTTCAGGAATGCCCGTGTTGGGCTCAGCACGGCCCTGCCAGTACACTCGTCCGAGAAAAGGCCCGCGATTGGTCTCCACTACAGCCGTACAGTTCACCCCTGCTTCGAACCCTGGGCCTAAACCAATGGTGATCGGGGCAGCATCAATCCCCAGATCGGGAGCACATTTCGTCATCCGAGCATCGACAATCGCCAACAATGGGATCGTTTTCCGCAAGTCTACACTGGGATCCACGATGACCGCCACATATCCAGAATCAAGTACTGCCTGTACCTGTTCTGAATGCTCCACACGTTTTGCCATGACCTCTTCTAATTGATAAGTTCCCTCGAAAATAGCCTGGGCAAAAGAAGCTTTTCGGCGTACTACCAGGGGATAAGCCAGTTCAGCAACGATCACCCGAAAACCTGCCCGATGGAGCCTTAAAACCACTCCACTGGCTAAATCACCGCCTCCGCGTACCAGAATAATTTGCTGAGAAAAAGAGTGAACGTCCATTGCTGGAATTATACAACCAGCGAAACAGAAACGACGGAGTTCGTTTGAACTCCGTCGTTTGACCTCATGGGTATTGAATCACTTGATGTTGATATACTCTTCGACCTGCTGTCCAATGATATTCAGGCTATCCGCCCAGAATTGTTTGTGGCGAATGTCGATGCCAAAGCGTGCCGCCAGGTCCGCCGCAGGCGCTTCGCCAGTGCTGGCGAGGAGCTGCACGTAATCGTCGACGAATTCATCCCCGCGTTTTTGATAGATCGCGTATAAGCCAGTGCCGAAAAGCAGACCGAATGCATACGGATAGTTATAGAACGAGAGCTGAGCAGAGTAATAGTGCGGCTTCCAGGTCCACATCCACTTCTGCAGATAACGTTCATCCAGTCCATCCCCATAAGTAGCCAGTTGAGCGCGTTCCATGATCTCGCACAATTCTTCAGCGCTCAATTCGCCCTTTTCACGACGTTCGAAGACCTCTTTTTCGAACAGATAGCGTGAATAGATATCCACAATCACCTGTGAGTCGCCCATGATCTTCGATTCCAGGATCGCCAGACGCTCATTATCGTCCTTAGCCGCTTTCAAACTGGCATGACTGACGATGGTTTCGCACATGATCGAGGCGGTCTCCGCCAGGGTCATCGGGGTAAATTTCTGAATTTCTGTCTTGTGGGCACGCACCGCACAGTCATTATGAAAAGCATGGCCCAATTCATGAGCAATGGTAGAAACGCCATCCAGTGAACCATCGAAATTGCACATTACCCGCGATTCTCCCACGCCCGGGACTTCCATACAAAATGCTCCACCCCGTTTCCCATCACGTTGTTCGGCATCGATCCAGTTATGTTCGAAAGCACGCCTGGCAAAATCGCTTAAGCGTGGGCTGAACTCCCCAAATTTTTCCAGAATGAAAGTTTTGGCTTCATCATAAGAATAGATCGTGGTTGATTCGCCCACCGGCGCAAACACATCCCACCAGGGCATTTTTTCATTCCCCAAACGCTTGGCTTTGGAACGGAAATACTTGCGGAAAGTCGGGAAAGAATCACGCATGGCAGAAAGCATGGCTTCGAGAGTCTCGCGATCAATGTGAGATTGATCGATTGAGGCATCGATCGCATCTTTACGCCCGCGATGGGCATTCAAAGTATTTACCTCTCCCTTGATGCCATTCATCGCCGCAGCGATTGGCTCTTTCAAGGTATTCCAGGCCTGGTTTTCAGCTTCATAACCCCGGCGGCGGACTTCAGCATCGGGGTGAGAACGCAAATTGATCAGCGCCGGCATAGGCAAACGCTGCAGTTTTCCATCCAGTTCAAAGGGAACCGTATATTGTGAGGTAACGGTACTCTGCAGTTTCGACCAGGCATTCGAACCGCTCAGACTTAATTCTGCTGCCAGCATTTCCTCTTTTTCAGACATCAGATAACGGCTGGCTTTGATTGTTTCTTGCAGATAATAGGGATGGGCCTGCGTGCGAGGATCCAGATTGATGAAATCAGGCAATACCTCTGCCAGCTTTCCCAGCCACCCGCGAATCAGCACTTCCAGCTTGTCAATCTTGACCGCAATCTGATCAAACTCAGATTGTTTTGCCAGCGCCTCTTTGTCATAAGAGTTGGTGGAGACAAACGATTCGATGTAGGCACGCAATGTACCGCCAATCAACAGAATTTGATTGGCACGCTCGATGAGCTCGCCGCAAGCTTTTGCCAGCTCAGGTAAAGGAGACTGAGCATTCAGCTTCTGCAACGGACCATTGACAAACGCGCTTTGCTCATCAATCAACGCCACAAGTTTCTGTACATCTGCGGCATATTCTTTTGAGGCTAACGAGGGATAGACATTGGTTAAATCCCAGCGTGGTGGGGTTTGGGTAGACATGATCTCTCCTTTAGAGATAAGGTTACTTGAATTATAAAGCCAAAGCCCTGAAACGAAATTGCCCGGGGATTCCGGGCAATTTCGTTGAGAGAAGGAGAAGATATGTTTTAGTCTGATGATTGCAATTGATTGCGTGCCAGCAAACGCTCTTTTTTCTGACGGGCGTTTTCCATTTCATAGAGCACACGATACACAGTGAGAAACAGAACCGCGCCACCCGTGATCCAGTAGAACCAGATCATCCAGGGAGCTGCCGCATCTGTACCCGCCAGCAGCGCGTGGACCAACACGCCGAGATAAGTAAAATAGCTGAAATAATGAATCCCACGCCATACTTTGGCTCCGATTTTGCGCCGCACGTAAAAACTGATCAAGATCACGACCCAGCTATAAAAAGCCAGTTGTCCCAAACCAACAGCCAACGGACGGTAGCTTGAAGTTGAAAAGGGAACCAGAATTTGCCACCAGGAAAAATTCATGTATTGATCCCCTAACAGAATCAGTCCATGAAACAAGCCAAAAGCAATGCCCAAAATACTGACGTATTGGTGTAACTCATTGGTACGAGCCAGCCCCGGCCAACGAGTCGAGAGCTTATTGGTCACCCCTACGCCGAACACCATCGTCAGCCACAATAAAAAGTAAGCCACAATCGCACTGCTGCGCGCCAGATACCAGAATACCTTGGGTTGAGTCGATGAGAGGGATTGAGAATATCCAGGCAACAAACCGGGTAAGACTACCAGCCCCAACGCCACTCCCCAGACAATCGCCACCAAAATCAAAAACACGGTGATAAAACTCATCTGAGGCTGAGCGTCTTCTATGCTGAAATTTTGTTTTTCTGGTTGATCCATTTCTCACTCCATCTTGCCTGCGAAAACGGGACCGACTCAATTTGCTGCCCGTCTTCCATTACCAGTAAATAGCTCGCGATGCCATTCTCCGCCAGCAAACGAATTGCCCGCGTGCTGCCCACGATCAGTGCTGCCTTGGTCCAAAGCTCGGCTTCCATCACGTTTTCAGCCATTACGGTCACACTGATCAGATCCGACTCTGCCGGCCGCCCCGTACGCGGATCAATGATATGATGCTGCCAGCGATCCCCTTGCATCCAGCGGCGGTAATCTTTGCCCGAGGTAGCAATTCCCCCCCGGCCCAGCATAAGAACGCCCAAAGAAGCATCTGCGCTCAATGGATCAGCCACCCCCACTGGCCAGAGATCTCCGTTTTTCATTGGCCCGCTGATCGCAATATCTCCGCCAGCATCCACCAGCACCGGGGCGGTTCCTTGCAGCCGCTGCATGGTTTGATCTGCTGCCCATCCCTTTACAAAACCGCCCAGATCCAAACGCATTCCTACCGGCAAATGTACCGTTAAACGAATTTCATCCAGGGAAATGTCTTGGGCATTTCCGCTGTTGATATACGTCTGCCGTAACGAAGTGGCCAGTGAATCAGCCAGATCTTCGAAAGATTGAACATAGCCGGCGGCTTCCAGTGCATTCAATACTGCCGGTGTAACCAATCCGTTTGAAAGTCTTTCTTCTTGCAGTGCCTGCTTAAGCACCCTGAAAAACGTTTCACTCACCGGCCAATCTTGACCAGTATGTGCATTCAGTTCACTGAGTTCAGCAGTGATGCGAAAACGGCTGAAGAGCTGTTCCCACTCCTCGAACCAGCGTACTACTTCCTGATTCGTTTCAGAGAGCACACCCTGCTGCGTATCCATCGCAATCAAAATCTGGGAGCCCATGGCTCGAAAGGTAAAGGTATTCATTAGCGGCTCGAACGTGTAGAAGTCACCGGGGCCGGCGCATAATAGTTTACGGTCCCATTTTGCTGCGAGGAGACACTTGTTGTGGGTTGGGTCACCACAGGCAAAGCATCGATCGTATTATTGCTGGTCGTTGAAACCGCAACATCAGACGAGGAAGAAACTCCTGCATCCGCCACAAGGGTTGCCACCGTTGGAAGAGCATCCACGGTCGTTACCGTATTATTCTGCACCTCTGCCTGGCTGAAAATTCCCCATAAGCCCAAAGTCCCCGCTACGGAAGCAGCAGCAATAATATATTTAAAAGGTCGCGAGACCATCTCTTTCTTTTTATGAGCATTCATTCCTTTTTCCATGATTTCCTCGATTAGTCGTCTTGGCCTTCATTTTCGCGCCCCACTGAATTGCTGGAGGGAAGCTGTACGGCAAGAACCGTCCCATTGGCGCTGACGTAAACAAGCTCGCCATTTTGGAAAGTAACCTGATAGGCAGGGCTGCCACTGTAAAGGCCTGACACAACCCCGCTGACAGCATTATTCCCAATATATTGGGCCGCAATTTGAGCTGCCTGATCGGCAGTAATTACCCTGGGCCGCGGCAACGCCGTTATAAAGAACGCTTCCTGAATTGGCATCGACATAAACTTTGCCATTCGTAAAAGTGACTTCATAAGCCACTGAACCGTTGTAATTCACCAACCGGGGAGTAGATTGAACCACCTCCCCACTGGCATTACTGGCAATTGCCGCTGCCTGATCCGGTAAAATCGGATAGCTGACTGCCGTAGGAGAAGCGGTTGAAGCCCCCTGTTGTAATTGTGCTTGCAAACTGGCAATTTGAGTATTAGCCTGTTCAATCGTTTGATTGGCCTGATTGAGCAAAGTCTGATACTCTGCCTCGCGAGTCGCCTGCTGATTTACCGTCTGGCTGGTCGTACTCACATTTTGCTTTCCGGCAACTGAAAGAATGCCGCCGGTAAACGTAAGCAAAGAAGCGGTAATAAACACTGAGAGAAGGAGTAAACCCTTTGTTTTCATTGCAAATTCCTGTTCACCAATATTCTTATGCTCTAACTTTACCGAAATAGTCTTGATTTTTCCTTGGAAAGGGAAAGCAGTTTTCCAATCTTTTTCCAAGGTTGACGCGATACAATAAATAGGTAATTACTCACCTCATTGGAAGAAAAAATATGCGAATTCTTTTGATAGAAGACGATAAACGATTGAGTGCTTTAATCCGTAATGTTCTCGAGCAAGAAAATTTCAGCGTTGATGTTGCCAATGACGGCGATACCGGCCTGGAGCTGGCCCTAAGAGGAGTCTATGACGTAGGCATCATCGATTGGATGCTTCCTGGTAAAGATGGGCCCACTATTTGCCGCAAGGTTCGGGCGGCGCGTCTGCCGACCGGTTTGCTTATGCTGACCGCGCGCGGACAGATTGAAGACCGGGTGACTGGCCTTGAAAGCGGTGCTGATGACTATCTGACCAAACCCTTCGCCTTCGACGAACTGATTGCGCGCATCCACGCTTTGAGCCGGCGCATGGCTAGTAATACCGGAGATCAGTGGGAAATTCGGCTGGGGAGCCTGGTAATGGACATAAAAGCCCATACGATACGCCGCGAAGAAAAAGTCATCGACCTGACCAAAAAGGAATGGGACCTGCTGGAATTCTTTATGCGTCACCCTGGGCAAGTACTCTCGCGCCAGGAAATACTGGATTACGTCTGGTCGTATGAGACCAACGTGCAGCCTGAAATGGTGGACGTCTACATCTCTTATTTACGACAAAAAATTCGTGTTGATTCCAGAGAAAATCCGATTGAAACTGTGCGAGGGTTCGGCTACCGTCTGAATGAAGCATTTGCTTAATCGCCTGCGTATTCAGCTCGTCCTGATCTACCTGGTCGCCGGCATTATCCTGGCCGGCGGGATCAGCGTGGGTACCTATTCGCTGGTCAATTTTTATTTTCGGCAGAACAATGATTCAGCACTGCGCCTGAAAATGGGGCTGCAGTTTGCCGCTTTTCACCTGCCCATGCCCGTGGACCTCTATAGCTCTTTGGTACAGGCAAACCTCATCAGTAAAGGCAATGACTCACACCTGGTGATCGACCCGGATGAGTTAAATGATGAGTCTCAGCAAAGTCAATCGAGTGCAGATTCACAATCACAGAACACGATCTCGGTGGATCGAGTAGAGATCAGCGAGATCGCTGATATCGTTGCCTTACCGCTGACCATTGAAGGCACTCCGTTGACCGGGACGGTGGTCACGAATTCCTGGCTGCCCGCTAACAAAGAAGCGGTTGCTTCAGCAATCGTCAACGGTTATGATTATCGCACCATCAAGCTGGAAGACGGCACCCCCGTGCGGTTGCTCACATACCGGGTTCCCATTACCAATGAGATTGGGATCATCCAGGTTGGCCGGTCCTTGAAAGCCCAGCAAGCTGTTTTGGAACAACTGGTTAAAGGCATCTGGCTGATCGGGGGAATCTTTCTGCTGCTGCTGGCCATCGTTTCGTGGCTGCTGGCCGGCCGTTCGATACGGCCCACTCAGGTTGCCTGGGAACGTCAGCAAACCTTTGTGGCAAATGCCAGTCACGAGCTGCGTACTCCCCTGACCTTGATCCATGCGGGGGTAGAAATCGCCCAGCGGCAAAGTGAATCCTCAGAGCAAAAACAGCTTCTGGATGATGTTCTCAGTGATGCCAATTACATGACCAAGCTGATCGAAAACCTGCTGCTGCTTTCGCGCCTTGACGCTCAGCGTCTGCCTCTTGAACTGCAGAACATTTACCTGCCCGATTTCTTCGAGGAGCTGGTCCGTCAGAATGAACGCGCTCTGGTAGAAAAGCAAATTACCATCGACCATTCTACCGAAGCCGTGAGTGTTTATGCAGACCCGGTGCGGTTGAAGCAGGTACTGCTCATCTTCATCGATAATGCCATCCGCAACAATCATCCCGGTGGCTGGATCAAACTCAACACTCAGGTCAAACAAGGAAAAGTCTGGATCGAGGTCAGTGATAATGGAGCAGGCATCCCGGCCGAACATCTGGCCAAGATCTTTGATCGTTTCTACAAAGTGAACGACCGTTCCACCCCTGATTATCGCGGCAGCGGACTGGGTCTCTCGATTGCCAAAAGTCTGATCGAAGCACAAGGCGGTGAAATTCACCTGAGCAGTGAAGTTGGGAAAGGAACCCAGGTTCGCTTCTCTCTTCCCTCTGGCAAGAAACCGACCGAGTAAACCAAAATAGACCTGAAGCAGGGATTTTCGATAAAATCCCTGCTTTTTAATTCTTCTGACGCTGTCTCGGCTATGTTAAAATAGAGGCGAGAAATCTTTATCGTCTCGAGGAGAATACATGGCACAAGATCGTACCCGTAAAATTGTGGTCACCGGTGCTCTGGGCGCTGTTTCCATTTTGCTTGGTTTGACTCACTGGGGCTTTATTCCCTGGTTCGCCGGAATTTCCCTCACCATCATGCACGTTCCGGTTATTATTGGAGCCATTCTGGAAGGCCCAGTTGTAGGTGTCGGAATTGGCCTCATCTTTGGTTTGTTCAGTCTCTTGCAGGCCGCCATTGCCCCACTGGCCCCGGAGACGTTGTTTTCACCAATCCGCTGATCTCCATTCTGCCGCGCCTGTTCATTGGACCGGTCGCCTGGCTGATCTGGAAATCGCTTAAACGCATCCCGGTGTTGGGATTAACCATTTCCGGGTTGTTAGGCAGCCTGACCAACACAGTACTGGTGCTGGGGATGATGGGAATTCTGGGTATCTACAGTTGGCCAATTTTAGCTGGTGTAGTCGTTTCGAATGGCCTGCTTGAAGCAGCCGTTTCTGCCGTCATCACGGTAATCGTGGTCGGCATTACCCTGCAGCTTCAGATTCGCCGTAAAAAAGGCGCCGATCTCTAAAAGAAGAAAATAGTCCCCTCGCTCACGAGGGGACTATTTGATCACCAAAATTCCTGCTGTCAGCACTGCTCCCACCAGCAGCAGAAGGGTATCCCGCCCTTTCCACGTCAACGGATACAGGCTAGTGCGGCGGTCCTGGATGCCATAAGCGCGAGCATCCATCGCCAGGGCCATGGTATCAGATCGTCTCAATGAGGTAACGAATAGCGGTACGATCAGCGGAACCACTCGCCTGATCTGAGCAATTATTCCTCCCCTTTTAGTGCCCCACTCTGCTCCGCGTGAAGCCTGTGCCTTGGCGATCCGTTCTGCGGTCTGGGCCAGCAGAGGTAAAAATCGCATGGCTACCTGAATCGACATCACCAGATCCATGGTATGAACGCCCAAACGATTCAAAGGATTGAGCAAAGCGCTCATCGCACTGATCGCTTCAGAAGAAGACAAGCAAAAAGACATCAAACTTAGCCACAGGATCAGTGCCAAAAAGCGAAGCAGTAACAGCAGGGCCGCCAAACAACTGGATTGGGTCAAGACAATGATGCCCCATTTAAAATAGACCACTGTCCCCGTCGTACTCGAAAAGAAAAGTAACTGCAGCAAAGCGATAAAGATCAAAAAAGGCAGCGGGGCCAGCAGCCCCTTAAGAGCATATCGGAGAGGGACTCGTGAGAGGATCAAACCCACCAGAGTGACCAGCAAAGCGGCAATGACTCCCAGTAAAGAAGGCGAAAAAGTGATCGCCAGCAAAATCAAGGTAAAAAAGAGCAAACGCGCCCGTGGATCACGTCGATGAAAGATCGAGCCTGTTGGAAAAAACTGCCCGATCGTGACGAGGGGGAGAAACTCGAATGAATTATTCATTGTTTTTCCCTTGCTGAGCCAACAATACCGTCTTCATTTCCATCAATGAAAAGCAATCTTCGGGCAACTCCCAGCCCTTCACTTTCAGCGCTTGACTCAATTGAGCTGACGCCGGAATAGACAACCCTGCCTGTGCCAGCAAAGACGAATTCAAAAAAACTTGAGCGACCCGATCTGTCACCAGGCTGGTTCCCTGTGCCATCACGGTAGCGCGTTTTGCCAAAGCAGTGATGTCTTCCATATTATGTGAAGAAAGTACCAGCTGCCGGCCATTGGCCTGTAAATGATTCAAAACCTGCAGTAATCCCTGCCGCGATTGCGGATCAAGACCAGCCGTTGGTTCATCCAGAATCAATAACTGCGGCTCGATCACCAGTGCTGAAGCCAAGGCCACCTTGCGTTTTTCTCCCCCGCTCAAAGTATTGGTAAACCGATCTTTGAATGCCTCGAAATCCAGGCCGACCTGCTGCATGGCAAGCTGTACTCTTTCGCGCAGCCCTTCGCGCCCATAGTAGAGTTTGGCACCATAAGCAATTTCATCGCCGACGTATTGTTCGAAGAAATACAACTCCGGATTCTGAAAGACCAGCCCGGCATAATGACGCAGCTGGCGCAAATCAATTTGTGGAGCAGTTAGATCAAACTCTCCGACACGGACCTTGCCCGCTTGCGGTAGATAGAGACCATTCAAATGCTGCAGTAAAGTGGACTTTCCCGAACCGGTCGCCCCGATCAGCGCGTGGGCCTGCCCACTCCAAGCCGCAAAGCTCACCTCGTGCAAAGCAACGTGAGCCATGGGGGTACCTGCCATGTAAGTATGACTTAAGTGCTCCACCTCGATCTCAGCAGTCCCTTTCTCCCATTGAGAAAAGAATTTCTGTTCTCTCTGCTGTGAGGAGGGGATCTGTGCAAGCATCTGCTCAAGAGAAGCGGAGAGTGGAATTTCTGTATGAAACACTGATTGCAGTAGCTGGTTCACCTGATAGGTAAACGGTAATTCTAGATGGCAGCGAGTAACCAACTCCGGCTGAGTGAAAAGGGCCTGTGGGGAGCCATCAAACGCCAGCTGTCCATGATCCAGCAGCAGCACCCGTTGGGCCAGCAAAGCTTCATCCATGGAATGAGTAATCATGATCACCGTCATTCCCTGCGCATGCAGCTGCTGCATCTGGGCCAGTACATCCTGCTTGCCGTGCGGGTCGAGCATGGCAGTGGATTCATCGAAGATAATACACTCCGGCTGCATGGCTAACACCCCAGCTAACGCCACCCGCTGAATCTGCCCGGCAGAGAGCAAATGCGGAGCACGGTCCCGTGCTTCCCACATTCCTACTGCTTTGAGCGCCTCTTCAACGCGCCGGTTGATTTCATCCGCCGGCATGCCGAGATTCTCCAGGCCAAAAGCGGTATCTTCTTTCACCAGCGAGGAGATAATTTGGTCTTCCGGGGATTGAAAAACCATCCCTACCCGAGCACGAATTTGTGATAGATGCGCAGCCTCACGGGTATCCAGACCATCTACCAGTACCCGGCCCTGCTGAGGCTGCAGCAAGCCATTGAGCATACGAGCCAGCGTCGTCTTTCCCGAGCCATTCGCTCCAACCAAAGCGATCCATTCACCACGGTCGATGTTGATTGTAAGATCGTTAAGAGTGGGAAAGGCTTGAGGGGATAACCCGGCGTGTCGAAAAACGAGATGATCGATTTGAAAAAACAAAAGTACTTCCTGTTTAGAAATAATCAAGTTCAGTCTTGAGATTATACCGATGAATTGCTTGATTTTTATATGAAAAAGCTTTTCTTATCCGATCTTCGCCAATATTGGTGATTTTCTCCAGGTCTGAAACTGCCCCGAAGTTCGCGGTTTCCTCCTTTATAATTAGCGTGAAGAAGTAACTATGGCAGAAAAAACAATTTGCGATAAAATGCTGCTCAAAACCCGGGCGTTCCCTGGCAGTGATAAATCCGCCATCGGGTTACCTCGAAAGTTTGCTTCCCCTCCCTGATTTTGCGCGTCTGGCTGAATCACCTCAAGAGGCAGATGTCGTGCAGTTGTTCATTCGTACATATACCGAGCTGGACGAACAGCTTCCTCACGTGAAAATTCATCTGCGCCCCAGCACCATCTTGTGGGTTTGCTTCCCCAAGCAAACTGGTAAAGTGAGAACGGATATCAACGGAGAAATTCTTTACGTCTACGCTGCCCAAAAGAACTGGAAAGGAAATGGCATGTTCTCAATCAACAGTGATTGGTCAGCCATGCGTTTTTAAACCTGTATGAGCCAACGTATTGTCAAACTCTCTACCGGGGACGTTCCTTCCCCGATCTATCTACCCGATGCCACTTATGGAGTGGTACGCTCTGTAGATTCCCAAGACCTCGAAAAATGTCGGCATCGACGCTCTGGTCATGAACACCTTTCATCTGATGCTCAAGCCCGGCTCCTCGACGGTACAATCCCTGGGCGGCCTGCATCAAATGTCAGGCTGGAAGAAATCGATTGTGACCGACTCGGGCGGCTTCCAGGCTTACTCGCTGATCCGGCAGAACCCCAAATTCGGTTCCCTTACTGAAAAGGGCATCATTTTCCAGCCCGAAGGCAGCAACCGCAAATATCAGCTAACCCCCGAAAAATCCATCCAGCTGCAAATGAGTTTTGGCAGCAATGTGGTCATTTGCCTGGATGACTGCACCCACGTTGATGAAGGATTCGCCGAACAGCAAAAATCGGTTGAACGCACGATCAAATGGGCAAAACAATGCAAGAAAGAATTTACGCGTCTGGTAGAGCAGAAGAAAATGGACGAGAATAGCCGACCGCGTCTTTTCGCTGTGGTACAGGGCGGCGGGTTCCCGGAACTGCGGCTGCGCTGTGCTGAAGCCTTGCTGCAAATCGGTTTCGATGGCTATGGTTTTGGCGGTTGGCCATTGGATAAAGACAGCCACCTGCTCACCGACATCATTGCTTACACGCGCGAGATCATCCCGTCTGAATTCCCCATGCATGCGTTAGGGATTGGCCACCCCGAAAATGTTTTGATCAGCTACGATCTGGGATATGACATTTTCGACTGCGCCATGCCTACCCGTGACGCCCGCCACGGCCGTCTGTACACTTTCACGGTCCCTCCCAGCGCACCGTTGCACGGGGACTGGCTTAAGTACATTTATATCAATGATGAAGAAACTATCCATAACCCCGGCCCCATCTCAGAGTATTGTGACTGCCCGTGCTGTCAGCACTACTCCGTAGGTTACCTGCATCATCTTTTCAAGATGGGCGATACCCTCTTCATGCGCCTGGCTACCCTACACAATTTGCGCTTCATGGTACAGCTCACTGAGCGTATTCGCGCTCGGGAGAACGCATGAACGTTGACCCCGCCACTCTGGAGGAATTGCTCCGCCAGGTGAAGCAAAACGAGAAATATGCTGCCATTGACGAAGCCCTGGTACGCAAGATCGGCTATGCCGAACTGCAAAAACGGGGCTCTCTCAAGGAAGCTGTGAAGACTACTCGCAACAAGCTGCATCAGGTGGGAGTTGCTTATCAGGAAAAGCCCATTCCGTATGCCAGTCTTCTGGACGAGTTGGTCCACCTTCCGTCAGACCTTTCTGCGCCTGTCGTTCAGCAACACCTGCAAAAATGGATGCAGCTGCACGCCTCCACCCAGGAACGGCTCGCAATTCACCAGACTTTTTTCAAAGAAGCGCTGGCCCCCCTCGGAACCATCGATTCAGTTCTTGACCTTGCCTGCGGTTTGAACCCGCTCAACCTGCCCTGGATGCCCTTTTCGGCAGACGTTCACTACTATGCGTGTGACATTTATGCGGATATGATTGATTTTCTCAATCACTTCATGGCACACTTTCATATCCGCGGTCAGGCAACGGTGCTGGATTTGACCCAGGCCGTTCCACAGCAGCCAGTGAAACTGGCAATGCTGCTCAAGACCATCCCCTGCCTCGACCAGATCGATAAAGCGGCTGCTCAGCGCCTTTTGGAACTTTTACCTGCAGAAAACCTGCTGGTCACCTTCCCGGCCCACAGCCTGGGTGGACAATCGAAAGGCATGATCCAAAACTACACGCAAAGATTTGAACAACTCACTGCCAGGAAACCCTGGCAGGTCGAACGCTACCTTTATCCTGGCGAACTGGCTTTCTGGGTGCGCAAATAAAATGAGCAAGAAGAATGAATCCCTTCTCGACGCGGCCACGTTGATTGCTGAACTGCAAAACTCACGGAAATACCGTTCCCTGCAGCTTCCAGCAGAAACCATTCAAGATCTGATCACCCACGCGGAACTAATTACCCGGAATCCGCGGGAGATCGAACGTATCGTGCGCGAGAAACTGCACCACCTGGTCGCTGGCTATCTGGGGGACCCCGATTATGACCAACTGCAGTCTGAGTTAAAACAGGCAGCAACGGATCCCCAAGAAATTCAGGCCATTTGCCATCAAGTGCTGGCTACCCACGCCTCGACACGCGAACGACTGCCCATTCTGGAAGAATTCTATCCACGGCTATTCGCTTTTACCGGCACGCCGCACGTTCTGTTGGATCTTGCCTGCGCCCTCAATCCCTTTGCGTTACCGTGGATGGAGTTATCTCCCAAGACCCAGTATTACGCGTATGACCTGCACCAGCCCCGTCTGGATGCCATCAATACCCTGTTCGAAATCAATCACCTGCCGCGGCTGGCCATCCATCAGGATATTCTGGTCGAACCGCCTTCCATCGAAGCCGACGTTGCCCTGTTCTTCAAAGAAGCCCACCGTTTCGAAGCCCGCCAGCATGGCTGTAACCGTGAATTCTGGCAGCGTATCCACGCCCGCTATTTGCTGGTCTCCCTGCCCACGCAAAACCTCACTGGCAATCATCCCAAGATTGAACAACACCGCCGCCTAGTGGAAGAGACCACGGCCGGCTTGAACTGGAAGATCACCGAAATTCCTTTCGACAATGAGATCGTATTTTGCATCGAGAAAAACGCATGAAACGTAAACAAAAAAAAACACTCGCTCCCCTTTCGGCTGAGCAATTCCGTCAAGAATCGCTGCAGCACTTTCGACCCCTGCTTGATCCGCAGGAATTCGTTGCGCTGGAGCAAGAAGTCGAGCACCCCTTGCTGCCCACCCTGCGCGTGAATCCGCTCAAATCTGATGCCCGGCAAATCATGGAATGGGCCAAGCGCTACCACTGGCACACCGAAGCCATTCCTTTTTGCAGCGACGGATTTCGCATTGATGACCAGGCAGGCACCCCCGTCAGTCAGACTATCGAACACCGCCTGGGGCATTACTACATTCAAGAGGCGGCTTCCATGCTGCCGCCGGAATTATTCAACATTGATGAAACTGATCCCGGGCTGACGCTGGACCTGGCTGCCTCTCCTGGCGGGAAAACCACTCACCTGACTGCCCGGACCCACGATCATGGCTTGGTCTTTGCCAATGACTCCAGCCATGGACGTATCCCCGCTCTGCGTATCGTTCTGCAAAACTGGGGCGCGGTCAACACCGCAATCAGCCAGTTTCCCGGTGAAAAAACTCGGCCCCTGGTTCCCAGAACTGTTCGACCGTGCTCTGATCGACGCCCCCTGTTCGATGCAAGGGCTGCGCACCGCTGAATCTCATGCCACCCGACCGGTCACCGCCAAAGAAAGTTCTACATTAGCCAAACGCCAACAGGCATTACTCACCAGCGCCCTGCAAGCCGTGAAAATTGGCGGCCAGGTCGTGTACTCTACCTGTACGTTGATGCCGGAAGAAGACGAAGGAGTGATCGATGCCATTCTCACCCGCTTCGGCAGCGCTGTAAAAGTAATCGATGTACAACCCTCGCTGCCCTTCCCGGCTCCCGGGCTGACTGCCGCCGAGGGGCAGAATTACCACCCTGAAACCGCGCACTCCATTCGCCTGTGGCCGCACCGCCTCCAGACTGCCGGCTTTTTTGCTTGCCTGCTGCAGAAAACAGACTCGATCGAAACTCAACAAAAACCGGCTCCCGCCCGCGAACTATCGCGCACTGGCTTTCAGCCCTGTACTGGCGCTGAGGAACAACGGTTTTTTCGGCTTTTCCGTGATCAATTTGCTTTCGCTCTCGAATCCGTTCTGCAGGAATATCATCTGCACCTGGTAACCCGGCTAAACAAAGTGTTCGTCTTTCCGGAACGTGTGCTGAGTGATTTTGTTTCCCTGCCTTTGGAGTCAACCGGGATGCTGCTGGCTGAGGACGCCGGGGATGATGACTGGATGCCCTCGCACGACTGGGTCTGCCGTTTTGGCAGTCGTTTCCAGTCCTCTCAGATAACTCTTTCTGAGGCAGACACCGAATTGTGGATGAAAGGGAAAGACGTCCCTGAAGTAGCTCAAGGCGCAAAGGGGACTATGGTGATTGTGAAAAACGAACGTGGGTTGATTCTGGGCCGCGGCAAACAGATGGGGGATCATCTCAAGAATTTGCTGCCCCGCCGTTTGATCTAGGCATCCATCTCGCCTTGGTCGTACAGGATCAAGGCCACAGCGGTCATGGCCGCCGTTTCCATGCGCAGGATTCTTGGCCCCAGTGTTACAGAAAGAAAACCAGCAGCTTGTGCCAACCCTACTTCTTCCGGGCTGAAGCCACCTTCCGGGCCAATCAAAACCGCATAATGCTCTTGGGGGTGACGCTGTAAAGCCGCGTGCAGCGACAGGCTGTGTTCCTCTTCCCAGGGGATCAACCGACATCTACCCTCTGCGGCAGCTTGCTGCAGCGCTTCACGAAAATGCAAAGGAGGCACGATCCCAGGCACCCGGGCGCGGTGTGATTGCTCCGCTGCTTCCTGAATGATCTTTTGCCAGCGCTCCAGCTTTTTGACAAAATCTTTTTCCTCCTGCACCAGACTGCGGCTGGAGATCACCGGCACAAAGCGGCTTACCCCTAATTCCGTGCATTTCTGCAGGATCCATTCGAATTTTTCGCGCTGCGTGAGACACAAGTAAAGATCGATTTGCGTTTCAGGTTCATTTAAACAAGGTTGGTTGCTCTCGATCACCCCTACACAGAGATGAGCATCAACCGAGGTTAGACGCACAGCATATTCCTGCCCACTTCCATCCAGCACGGTGACCTCCGTTTCCACTTTTAATCGCAATACCTGGACAATTTGCCGTGAAACGGATTCGGGGAAATGGACTTCTGTTGCAGAAAATGAACTCGCCGGGAGAAAAAATCGATGCATGAGAACACGCCAGAAATTAGGATAATCCCATTATAATAGCATACATGAACGTAAAAGAAATCCTTTCCCCCTTCACCAACCCAGATCAAAAGCCGCGTATTTATCATTATTTTGATCTGGTCATGGCATTATTCGTCACCGTTTTGATCGTCTCCAATATTGCATCCTCTGCGAAGATTGTCGATTGGGGTGTTTCCATCTTTGGCTTGCGGTTAGCCTTCGATGGCGGCACCATTCTCTTCCCCATCAGTTACATCTTTGGGGATGTTCTGACCGAAGTTTATGGCTTCAAGCGCTCTCGCCGCGTCATCTGGACGGGTTTCGGCTGCCTGGCCTTGAGCGCCGTGGTTTTTTGGTTGGTGCGCATCATGCCCGGTGAAGCCACCTGGCAGGCCCAAACCGGGCAAATGGCCTACAATAACGTGCTGGGGGGCGTCAGCTCCGGCGGCATCGTCATTGCCAGTTTGACGGCCTACCTGGCCGGGGAATTTTCCAACTCGGTCATCCTGGCCAAGATGAAAGTGCTTACCCGCGGTAAGTGGCTGTGGTCACGGACCATTGGTTCGACGCTGGTTGGAGAAGCACTGGATTCCTTGATCTTTATCGCCGTGGCCAGCGCGTTCTCTGTTTTTCCCTGGAGTTTGTTCTGGACTCTGGTAGTCACCAATTACATTTTCAAGGTGAGCATCGAAGTTCTGATGACCCCCTTGACCTACTGGGTCGTTGCTCGCTTGAAACATGCTGAGAATGAAGATTATTACGACGTGAACACCAAATTCAATTTCTTGCCCACGCGCTAATCCTCTTCGTCTGAATTATCTAAATCCTTTTCCCCTGCACCAGCGATGACGACTGAATACTCGCCCAGCGGGGGATTTTCTTTAAACTGAGCCAGCAACTCACTCAGGCTGCCGCGCAGTACCGTTTCAAACTTTTTGGTCAGATCATTGGCCACCGCCGCCTGCCGGTCACCGTAAACCTCAAGCGCATCCTCCAGAAAGGCGATCAAACGATGCGGGCTCTCATAAAAGATCAGGGTGTGAGGAGAGGCAACATCGATTGCCAGCCAGCGTTTACGCGGGCCGTGTTTGCGTGGACCAAATCCGCGAAAGGTAAAGCTATGCACCGGCAACCCCGAAAGAATCACCGCCATGATTAAAGCAGTTGGGCCTGGAACTGCCGTCACCGGGATGTTCTCAGCCAGCGCTGCCCGCACCAGAATAAATCCCGGGTCCGAAATGGCCGGCGTCCCGGCATCAGTCACCAGAGCAATATTACGTCCTGAATTTAGTTCTTCCATTAACTTAGGAAGTACCCGCTGCTCATTATCTTCTCGAAAAGAAATTTGCGGCTTTTTGATCTCGAAATGGTTCAACAAGAAGCCCGTCTTACGGGTATCTTCACTTACCACCACGTCCGCCTGCTGCAGTGTTTCCAGCGCGCGTTGAGACATATCGCCAAGGTTACCAATCGGGGTCGAAACCAATGTCAGCACAATTTTCTCCTGAGAAAACCTTTATGCAGTATAACATGGGCGCAAAATTATAGTAAATAATGTCTAAATTCTGCCTACTATATCTTTTTTTTACAATATTTCTGCTTGAATTACTTTCCGGAATTGATATAATTCAGATACGCAGTTCTTATCATTTAATTGACAAAAAGGTTACAAATAAATAACGCATATCAATAGTACTCCCCAATCCGAATGGCGGGAAATCTGCTGGGAGGCTAGTTTTATGGGAAAAGAGATCATTAAAGAGATGGGTATGTCAGCAAATTCTGGAAACGGTGTCGATCTAGATTCACTTCATCAAACGGAACGAAGAACTGTTCTGGTCATTGACGATGAACCGGATACAATCACGTTGCTAAAACAGATCTTCATCAACAACGGTTTCAACGTTTCTGGGGCATTGAGCGGCAAAGAAGCCTTGCGAAAGCTGGTGGATGTAAACCCCTCCATTATTATTCTGGATTTGCTCATGCCCGAAATGGATGGCATGGAAACTCTTGAAGAAATTCACAAGGTCAGCAACGTGCCGGTGATCATCTTATCTGCCGTAGACCGCAAAGAAGACATCGTCAATGCTTTGCGTGCCGGAACAGATGACTATGTGACCAAACCCTTCAATAATGACGAATTGATCGCGCGAGTTCATTCTGTATTGCGCCGCGCAGAAAAAACGATGACGGTCACTTCAATGAACTTCCCTGAAGTGGATCTCTCGATCGACCTGAAAACCTACGAGGTTGTTTACCGCAGCAAACGCATTCAGTTGACCGGGAAGATGTTCGAAGTTTTAACCATTCTGGCCAAGAACGCTCCCAAGGTAGTCAACTATCAGGAATTGGCCGAGACTGTCTGGGGAGAAAATTCCACCTCGGTACGAAACCGTTTTAAAATACCTGGTGTATCTGCTGCGCAAGGAATTTCTGCAGATTGACCCTGATTTCGACATTATTCAAAATATCGACCGTCTGGGTTATAAATTGGTTGTAAATAAATCATAAAAATTTATGCGTAGCGCAATAAATTGAAGTAAAAATCGAGGAATCATGTGGATGTGATGACCTGAATACTTTAACTGGTCGCTTTCTCAATCACGTCGAGAGAGTATTCAGCGAGCAAATGCGAAACCGGCCCATTAATGGGTCGGTTTTAATTTAATCCATCTTCACCGGGGGCTTCCATGTCAATAAAAAACAGTAAACAGAACAGCGCACAGTGGCACACTAAAAAAGCAATTCCCGTATTGATTGCGCTGGCATTTTTGATCGGGTTGCTGCCACAAAAACTTGTAGCCGCTTCTGCCATCATCAATAATGGCGGAACGCCCCCCGCCATTTCTGGTTCCCAGATCACAGTTAAACTGGAAAATTCCAGCTCTTACGTGGAGCCCACCAATACCTTTACAGATGGCACCCTGAACTACTACCTGGTCACCCAAGATCCCGCGAAAGCTGGTTGGACCTCTCTTGATTATCAAGGAACTACGTACCCATTGACTCAGGTATTTGTTGGGGATAATCTGACCAGTATGAAGATCGGCGGCGTTTCGCTCTTGACCCATAACGGGCCGCTGGTAAATGCGACTGTTTTCTTTGACGATGGCATTTACACAGATCATGACACCACCAACTACGTAGGGATTTCCCAAACCAATGCTTCTTACATCGGTCTGAACAAGACTGCCGGCGGGGAACCCGCCGTCACCCTGCGCCGCCTTCCCCGTAGCGATAGCAATGCCGCTATCAATAACACGATGGAACGCTACAACATCTATTCTCAAAACATTTACTTCGAGAACCTGATCTTCGATGGTCAGGGATATGATATGTACCCCCACCGGGGGAAGCGGACTTTCTAAGAACCGGGGAGAGTACATGTTTTATTTCGCCGGAGACAGCGGTGGAACAGAGGGCAGTGCTGGTTTTGTCATGAAAGACTGCATTCTGGAAAACGTTGGCGCCAGTAATGAAGATACCGGCTTCGATTCTACAAAATATAACAAGAATCTGGCCATGAACTTCTACAAATCAGGCGGCCAGCACAATTTTGAGAATATCATTATCCGCAACGTCAAAACAACTGCTGGATTGGGCATCATCAGTTCCAATCAAAGCAAGGATAACTATTTCAAGAACGTCACGATCGTTGCTGACGGAGCCTATAATTCACTGAGCCGCAGCATCAAGATCGAAAACGTCAGCTCCGATTACTATCCAGAAAATCAAAATTCGGCTGTCTTTACAGGTACTCTCTCGCTGCCAACGGATTCTTATCACAACCACATTTACATCCAAAGCTGGAATTATGACAATATCGTCGTGCCCACCGACTTCCGTTACGCGCAATACAACAGGAGTAATGGCAATAGCTCGGGCACAAGTGCCATTCAGGTGTACCCCTCCCTGCCAGCCGTAACTGCCAATAAATCAATTCTTGATCTGCAAGACAATGCCTGGCTGGTGCCGGATGGCGCCGCCGTGAGTCTGACCAATCAACTGGCAACAATTGCCACCACAATCAATAATGCTGGCAGCCATGCGCCCGGCGCCAATATCAAGATTGCAGCAGATTCAGCCGGTAAGATCAATAGTTTTAACTTACCCAATTTTGGCGCTTCACGTTCAGCAAATGTCGTAGCCGTTCCCGGCGTTACTTCTCTTTTCACCAGCACGGCTTTGGTTCCCTTCTCTGCCGATGGAATCATTCAATTCCCCACCAGCAATGCGGCCAACATTGTTCTCTACAATTTCGACTTTGACTCACTGGCAAAATACACTCTGCAAGAAGCCATTACTGGCATCACTGCTGCCAGCAGCATCACCGATCCCAATGATGGGTCAATATCGGGTTACCCCGATTACTCTTCTTATGGTCCCTCCGCAACTGTGGCAGCAAAATTCAAGAATGCAACTGCAGCCAATTTTTCAAATAGTGTTTTCACTTCCCTGGTCAATGAGATCAAGGTAAATACCCCCCCAACCACCCTGGCCGTCGGAGGCTCCTATCTGCTCACTGGCTCTCTGGCCAGCACACTGGATAATTCTTTTACTGGTTCCTCCTTCACCGGCACCATTACCAACACCGCGGATGACCAGACAATCTACTGGTACTCCAGTGATCCCAGCATTGCCAGCGTGGATCGCATCACCGGGCTATTGACCGGGTTGCATAGCGGCACGGTGACCATCTACGCCAAGGCCGCGGATTCCAATAACGACGGTGAGATCGAAAAACCCTTTGCCAGCTTTACCCTGACCGTAGGCGGTTCGGGAGGCGGCACCGGCGGTGGAGGCACTTCTGAAACCGCCACTACCCTGGGGATTCCTGTAACAGGGCTGCCTATTCCCTTCACTGGTTTTTGCTCCGGGAACAGTCACCCATTTACCCCGCCCAACCCAGTGCTGCGCAATATCAAAACATGGATCAGATCTGGCTGGAGATTCCCGGCCTCAATCTGCAATCCACAATCACAGGCGTTCCGCAGACAGATACAGGCTGGGACGTAAGCTGGTTAGGCAAAGAAACCGGCTGGCTCAACGGTACCGCCTTCCCTACCTATGCCGGTAACAGCGTACTGACCGCTCACGTTTATGATGCCAATGGTCTGCCTGGACCTTTTGCTCAACTTGATCAGCTTAAGTATGGTGATTCTGTAATCATCCATGCCTGGGATCAGCAATATGTGTACGAAGTACGTGACGTACAAAGCATTTCACCTGAGAACTCCAGTTACGTCTTCAAGCATCAAGATCAGGCCTGGTTAACCCTGGTTACCTGCCAGGATTATGATGCCCAAACCGGGCAATATGCTCACCGCCTGGTAGTTCGCGCGGTGCTGATCACCGTCAAATAAAACTGAGTACTCTTCAAAGGAGCAAATTCATAGAATTTGCTCCTTTTTAAATTGGGTGTATCTTTTGTGCGATTTTTAATATACAATATTATTACTGGATGCAATGACCTGATCACCTGAATTGGTCGCTTACCTTTATGGGGGATGATCAGCGAGCGAGTAGCGAAACCGACCTGTAATTAACGGCCGGTTATTTTTTTGGGAGGAAAGCATGACCGAAATCAGCTACTCGATGGGTGTTTCACAAACCTTAGTCCCTTTGCGCCAGGGGATCATTCCCCAGAAGAAAAGTTTGGCCAAAATTTTGGTTATCGATGATGAAGCCGATACCATCCTGCTTCTGCGGGGTATTCTCGAACGAGAAGGTTATGAAGTCTTCGGTGCTGCCAACGGCCTGGAAGCTCTCAAACGTGCTAAATCCATTCAACCTTCCCTGATCATTTCTGACATGATGATGCCGCAAATGGATGGCTGGCAAACCATTCAGGAATTGCAAAAGATCGTGGATCTGCCTATTATTATCCTCTCTGTGCTCAATCAGACCGAAAGCATCGTTCGTGCTCTGGAATTGGGTGCGGATGATTACATTACCAAACCCTTCGATACGTCTGAAGTTATTGCCCGGGTAGAATCCGTCTTGCGCCGCGCCATCGGGAAATCTCGTGTCAGCCGGCTCAGCATCGATTCGATCGGCTTAATCCTTGACCTGGATACCCACGAAGTTTTCTACGCCGACAAATGCTTTCAATTGACCGGGAAGATGTTCGACGTCATGATGCTGCTGGTGCAGAATTCCCCCCGAATCGTCACTTATGAAGAACTTTGTTTGGCCATCTGGAATGAAGATTCAGCCGCCATTCGCAACCGGCTGAAATATCTGGTCTATCTACTGCGGCAACAATTCGCCGAAGGGGGAGTCAACCCCGATTTCATCGGGAATATCGGCCGATTAGGATACAAAATCTCAACTCATCTCAGCAACTGAACCTTTATCTCGGGTATAATTTCCTCCTGTGGAAGCTTCCACAGGAGGATTCATGTCAGCTACCCCTACCCGCGACCGTATCCCCGAGTCTTCTTCCGCTCCGCGCCCCATGCGCCGGCCCGAATGGATTCGGGTAACCCCGCTTTCCGGCGAGACCTTTACCCGTTTGCAAGCTCTGATGCGCAAAAAAGCACTGAACACCGTTTGTGAAGAAGCTTTTTGCCCCAATATGGGGGAGTGCTGGAACAGCGGTACCGCCACCTTCTTAATGCTGGGGGACGTATGTACGCGTTCGTGCCGTTTCTGCGACGTCAAACATGGAATGCCTGCCGCCCTTGACTGGGAAGAACCTGAGCGTGTCGCGCAGGCAGTTCATGCCATGCAACTGCAGCATGCCGTCATTACCAGTGTCAACCGCGATGAACGCAAAGACGGCGGCGCGCCCATTTTCGCCATGGTCATCCGCCGCATTCGCGAACTGCAGCCCGGCTGCTCGGTGGAAGTACTGATCCCTGATTTCAAGGGCAGCCTCGAAGCGCTCAAGATCGTCATGGACGCCCGCCCCGAGATTCTCAACCACAACGTCGAGACCGTCCCCTCTCTCTTCAAGACCGTTCAGCCCCAGGATCATCTTGAGTGGTCAGAAGCCACCCTGCGCAATGCCAAAAAACTCGACCCGGACGTACTGACCAAATCAGGGATCATGGTAGGTCTGGGCGAAAGTACTGCCGAGATCTATGAAATTATGCAAAAACTGGCAGATTGGGGCGTCGATATTCTCACCATTGGGCAATACCTGCAGCCCAGCCGACAGCACCTCCCCATGTCACGGTACTACACGCCAGAAGAATTCGCTGAATTGAAAGACTATGGATTGTCGCTGGGGTTCAAATGGGTAGAAAGCGCCCCCCTGGTGCGGTCTTCTTATCACGCCGTGGATCAAGTCCGCGCGCTCAGCACAGTTCACCGGCAGCTTTATCAGGCTGATTGACTAGCTCAGTAATCGGGCTGCCCGCATCGACAGATCGAAAAGCAGTTGGCGATCATTGGTGCGTTTGTGCCAGCCGCGTTTATCCCAACCTTCAGGGACGACCAGGTCCCCGCCATAGACCACCTGGCCCAGCATCACCTCGCGGAACTTGGCCACCGCGAATAAGGCCGCCGCTTCCATCTCGACCACAGAACAGCCCTCGGCAATCCGAAGCGCTCGTTTGCCCTTGGTTTCACGATAGATGCCATCTGTTGTCCAGGCCTTGCCCATGCGGTACTCGATACCCGCTTCAGTAAATGCCTGGATCAACGCCTGGGTCACCTGCTGATGAGGCTCCACCTCACGCGCTGGCGGCAAATAGTGATATGAGGTACCTTCATCACGTACCGCGCTGTACAAAATCACCGGGTGCCCCACCGCAATGTCGCGGTCCAGTACACCACAGCCCCCGCAGACAACGAAACGCGTTACACCCAACGCAATCAACTCCTCGAGAAAGGCTGCCGCCAGGGGAGCTCCCACGCCTGGATGAAAAACCACCAGCGGACGTCCCCCTTCTTCATGTAGATAGACCGGGTGCATTCCAATCTCAGAATGCAGTTCGTGCACAGGCCGCAGTTTTCCTTTTTCCAGCATATCTGCCAGAATGTCGTAAAAAAAACATAACACTGCCGTGTTCGGCAAAATGCTGTCACCAGTCCGGTAAGGGTCAGGCAGCAAAATTGCACCACGGTCGTGATCGAATTCCAGAATAGGAACCTGCTCAGTCATTTAACCTCTCAATATTGCTGCACAAAATCAGTGCCGAATTTCGTCTCGAATTCTTTCAAAGCATCTTTAGCGATCTTCTTCGCAGCGGGGGTATCCCGCAGCAAAATTCGTCGGGCGCAGGCAATGGCCTCGCCACGTAATTCCGGGCGGAACTTAGCGGTATTGCGCAGCGCCCAGTTGACCGCTTTCCAGACAAAATTGCGATTATCGTCGGCAGCCGCCTCAATCAAAGCAAAGAATGGCCGTACCTGGGCATCAGGAATATCCTTGCGGTGGATAACCAGCGCGGCAATCATGGCAAAAGCCGCCCGGCGCACAAATTCTTCCTCCCGTGCCGCCCATTCCGGGATCACCTGCATGGCATAGGCGGTATGGATAAATAACTCATCCGTGACCTGATCGCAGACATCCCAGCTCTCGAACTCGCTGGCCCAGGCTTCCATCTGCTGCAAAGTCACCTTTTCAGGTTCATCCACCTGGGCGGCCAGGATACGCGCCTCGTGCACGTTGCTGGCCCATAATTGGGCCGCCAGTTCGTGGCTATGGATGCCCTTCCCCAAGCGCCGAATTTCAGGCAGTGAAACGCCCAATTGCTCGCCGCCTACAATCGCAAATCGCTGCTGCCCGGCCACGTTGGTTGAATTTCCCAAACTGCGCAGCTGCGCCAGCATCTCGTCACAAGTTGGAACCGGAAGATTTTTCATTTTATTGGATCCATTCTATCTCTGGATTCGCCTGAAACCGTCTGGACATGGTCTCGAGCGCCTGAGGGTTGTTGTCTATCAAGATAAAACGCCGGCCGCATTCCAGGCAGGCCGCTCCAGTGGTACCGCTGCCAGCAAAAAAATCAAGCACGGTATCTCCCGGGCGGGAAGAAGCTAGAATAATCCGGCGCAAAATTCCCATCGGTTTTTGGGTTGGGTAGCCTGTCTTTTCCTGTCCGTTGGTGGCAACGATCGTGTGCCACCAAGTATCCGTTGGGGTTTTGCCGCGAGCGGCTTTCTCTGGCCCGACCAACCCTGGGGCCATGTAGGGAATACGGTCGATCTCCTCGTAATTAAACACATAGTCTTCCGAGTTCTTGGCATACCACAAAATGTTATCGTGTTTGGCTGGCCACTTTTTGCGCGTGCGGGCGCCATAGTCATAGGCCCAGATGATCTCGTTCAAGAAAGAATCCCGTCCAAAGATCTGATCCAGCAATATTTTGCAGTAATGGACTTCGCGGTAATCGATGTGAAAATACAGGCTGCCATTCGGGGTCAAAACTCGCCAGGCTTCACGCAGCCGCGGCTCAAGAAAAGCCAGAAAATCATCGAAAATATCATCGTAAGCCATCGAACCCAGTTTGTGCGTCTGGTAATGCTTCCCGGCAAAGCCCACCCGATCCCCCTCAACAGCACTTTCCGTTTTCAACTGGTGGCGCACCTGTTTATGACCGGTGTTAAAGGGTGGGTCGATATAGATCAAGTTCACCGATTCAGCCGGCAAAGTGCGTAATACACTCAGGTTATCAGCAAAGTAAATCTGGTTGAAAGACATGCTCTGATTTTAACCGATGCCCCTCTTTTCGTCACTTCGAAAACCAGGGCAGTTCCCCGGTGATCCTTCTCCTTGTTCCCCCCACTCAGACAAACAACCTCCTCTTCATCATCGAAGAGGAGGTTGTGATTGGCAAAAGGCTACTTCTGAAACTCAAGCTGCATGGTCATTCCCCAGCGCAGTTTTGGTTCATCCGAATTCAGTTTGATCTTGGCAGTATAAAGAATGTCGCCATTTTTATCAGTGTAGCTATCGAGGATACGGTCAACGGTACCGGTAAATTCTTCACCCGGCAGTGCGTCAGCCGTGATCGTCACCGGCTGGCTGCTGTCGATCTGAGCAACTTCGATCTCGTCCAGGTCATCGGTCTCGATCAGCCAGGAAGAGAAATCCGCCACCAGCGCGGCTTTCATGCCAGCGGTAATGAATTCGCCTTTGGTCAGGTCGCACTGGACAAAAACACCATCGTAAGGGGACTTGAGCACCAGTTGATCGTAGGCCCATTGTGCTTCATCGGCAGCCGCCTGCGCGGAATCTGCCTGGGATTGCAAGGCCGCCAGAGCTTCTTTGCTGGGGCCATCCTTCCAACGGTCATAATCACGCTGCGCGTCCTGCAAAGTGGCCCGGGCTACATTCAATCTGGCCGTCAGAGTCTGCACATCCAGAGAATCAGGCAAGTCTGCGTAATAATCACGCAGCTTCTTCAAATTATCCAGATCCAGCTTGGCCTGATTCAGATCAGCCACTACTTTGGCTTTGGCAGGGTCACTATCCGCGTATTCACTCATCCCATCCACGCGGTCTTGCAGCTTATCCACTTGATCTTGAGTCATGGTCACTTTGGCCTCATACAGCGCAATCTGCTCGTCATTGCCCTGCGTATCGCCGCGGTCATTGTAGTTCCCGAGAGCCGTATTATAGCTGCGTTGCGCCTCAGCCAGCTTCAACTCCGCCGCCGCTTTGAGCGAATCGGATTTTTTGGCATCAGCGAGGGTCTGCTGTGCCAGATACAGCGCCGATTGGGCAGCAGTCAACTCTGCCTCAGCGCGATCGGAACCTTCCAGTCGTACCAGAGGCTGATCTTTCTTCACGCTCTGGCCTTCCTGCACCAGCACTTCATCCACCCGACCTGAGGTCTGAAAGCTCAGCCAGGTCGAAGTCAGCGGTTCTAGATGGCCTTCGGCCATCACGGTATTCGCAACCGTCACCGGGGTAACCGTTGGATTGCTGGTGGTTGTCTGGCTGCACCCCACCAGTCCAACCAGTGAGATCACCAACAGTACCACCAGAGCACTTCCAATCCATTTCACTTTTGAATTCATTTTTAAGAGTTTCATAACGCCTCCTGGAATTACCAAACTATTCGTAAGACAAAACTTCACGGATGGTCAAGCGTGTTGCACTTCTGGCAGGAGTAATGCTTGAAGCCACCGAAAGAATCGAAACCACGATAAACCAGATCAAAAAACCGGTGATCGAAAAGCCCAGACGGGAAGAAGCACCAAACAAGGCTTCATTGATGCTGTTTGACATAACGGCGCTGATCGGGAAGGACAAAGCCGCCCCCAGAATCCAGCTCAACCAGCCGATGATCAAACCTTCCACAATCACCATGCGGATCAATTCGCCGTCTGAGGCACCGATTGAACGCATGATGCCGATCTCACGGGTACGGTCCATGATATTCATGCTCATGGTGCCGGTCAGGCCAATGCTGCCCACCAGCGCGATCAGAATCGCCAGAATGAGCAAGAAAGTCGTCAGAATGTTGAAGCCTTCAGAAGAAGCTTCGTTAATCCGGCTGGCAGTCGAGATAGAACCGATCTGATAGCCATTCGCTTCTAGCGCCGACTGAACCTGAGAAGCCAGCTTCTTTTGGCCAGAAGCATCCAGCTTGTCTTTGGCAACCACACGGAAGACAGCCGCCTGATTCTGTACCTGTCCCGGCAAAGTGTCGAAATAATCCAGATTTACATAACTCGAGAGCCCACCCAGCTTGCCGGCCAGTTGATAGAAGCCAACCACTACAAACTTGGTTTTCTTGTCGTTGACCGTGAGGGTAAGCGTGTCGCCTATTTTCAGATCAGGGTAGCGCGCGTGGAACTGATCATTCAGAGCAATAGCGTTCTGATCGCGAGGATCCAGCCAGCGGCCTTCGATGATGATCGGTTTGATCAAATCGCTGTCATTAGGCACAGCTGAAAAATTGACATTATCTCCCGTGCTGCCATCCGGATTGATGATCGAAGCATTGGCCCCACTCCAGGCTTCAACGTACTTCACCTCAGCATTTTGACGGATGATCTGTTCCACTTCCTGCACCCGTTCCGGTTCAGCCAGGGAGATATTGAGATCCGCTAGAAAGTAACGATTCAACTGAGCGATGTAATTATTGAAAGAGATGCGCACACTGAAAACGGAGATAAACACCCGCACCGCCCAGTGAAAGCGTGACCAAGGTCAGAATTAAACGGCCCTTATTACGAAACACACTGCGAACGGCCAGCAAGATAGGTCGGCTCATTCCCTTGATATTGGCCAGCAGATGATCGAGCTTGCCCATTTCTGCCGACCCGGTCTGCTGCTGAATACCACTTAACGCTTCCTGCACAGAAAGACGGGTGCCTCGCAGTACGGGTGCGCTGGCCGCCGCCAGCGGAACCACCAGCGCCAGAATGATCTGGATCACCAGTACCCACGGGTTCAATCGCGGACCAAAATAGGTAAAGTTGATCTGTTCGGCCAGGAAGATCATCAACTTATCCGTGGCCATTCGCGTTAGCGGCAAGATCAAGAAGAAAGCCAGAATGCCAAAGATACTGATCAGTGCCACATAAATCAGAATGATCTGACGGCGCGTTGCCCCAACGGATTTCATGATCCCGACCTGCTGCATTTGCTGATTCAAGAGAAACTGCAGGGTATTGGTGATCAGAAATCCGCTCAAGAACACGATCAAGAAGGTCAGCATGAACAAGATGCCCACAATTGCATTGACCAGGTCAATGTTGGGATGCCCCAACGAGCTGCGCAAGGAATAATTGCCAATGGTGATACCGTTGTCATCCAGATCGTTATAGACGCGGGTACCAATGGTTTCAAGATTGCTCTCATCCGTAGCGTCACCGGTCACCGTCACGTAAATCTTGTTGTAGTAATCTGAACCGGCCACGTGCAAAGTAGTCAGTGTCGATTTGCTGACGTAACCCTGTGCTTCCGCAGCAAAAAAACCGCCAGCTCCACCGGCAGTACCCAGCATTTGATCCTGAATAAAGCCCACTACCTGCAATTGGAATTGATCCCCTTCAGAATTCTGCAGGGTGATCCAATCCCCCAGCTTGACATCCAGGTCCTTCAGTTTGTGATCCGCCAGAACAATTTGATTCTTTTGCGGCGGCCAGGTACCCTGCAGCAAGGAAATGTCATTGATCGTGGATTTCGAGAAATCTTTGCTCTGGATATTCAGCGTGTTCCAGTTACCGGCGGCCGTCTTCACCTGCATGGTCAGATCGCGGGCGCCTTCCACCTCGCGCACCCCCTCGATCTTTTTCAGATGGTCGATGAAGTCTGCGTCCACCAGACTGGTTTTAAACTGAATATTGGCCGGATTGATCCGCTGAAATCCGCGGGTCATATCCTGATTAAGCTCGAAGTAAAGACTGCTGATAATGCCAATTGCCAGTAAGCCTACAGCAATGGAAGCAATGATCAAAATAGAACGTGTTTTATTCTTCCATAGATCAGAAAGAACTTTCTGCCAACGAGGTCTTAACATCATTTCTTTTATTCCTCTTCCGTGGTGACTTTGCCATCGCGGATATGCACCATCCGCGTCGTGCGCTTGGCCAGACCCGGATCATGGGTTACCATGATGATCGTTTTGCCCTGATCCACCAGCTGACAGAACAGTTCAAATACCGATTCGGCAGTGCGCGAATCAAGGTTGCCGGTAGGCTCATCTGCTACCAGAATTGGAGGGTCATTCGCCAGCGCTCGGGCAATAGCCGCACTCTGTTGCTGCCCACCAGAGGTCATCGCTGGCAATTTATCGGCCAGATCAGCCAGCCCTACCAGCTTAAGCAAGTCATGCGCCCGCACCTCACGCTCTGCCGGGTCAAAACGGTTGCAAAAATCCATTGGGAGGATCACGTTTTCGAGCAAGCTGAGCATAGGCAGCAACTGATAAAACTGAAAAACAATACCCAGGTTATTGCCGCGCCAAACAGACATGTCACTCTCATTCATGCTCGTGACCGTTTTCCCATCGATGACAATTTCGCCGTCGGTAGGGTGATCGATACCCGTGATCATGTTAGCCAATGTCGACTTACCACTGCCCGATTTGCCCACCACACCAATGAATTCACCGCGGTAAAAATCGAGGTTAACGTCCTCCAGAGCTGTGAAATCCCCAGCCCCGGTACGAAAAACCTTCGAGATATGCTGAATGCGAATCAGAGGAGCTTCATTCTTCTCAGCCATTGTTCCGCCTTTCACCGGTGATGCGGCCGTCAGCAATTTCGAGCGTCCGCGTGGAACGGCTGGCAAAATTCAGATCGTGAGAAACCATCAGCACTGTCTTGCCCTGTGCCACCAGCGTTTCAAAGATGCGGAAGATCACTTCCGCGGTCACCGAATCGAGACGGCCAGTGGGTTCATCCGCCACGATCACCGGCGGATCATTGACCAACGCACGGGCAATAGCCACGCGCTGCTGCTGACCACCCGAAATTTGCGAGGGATACTTATAGGCATGTTCTTCCAGCTCGACCATGCGCAGCAACTCCAGGGCGCGCGCCTTGGCTTGATCACGCCGGTATAACCCGGCAAAATCAAGCGGCAGCGTAATATTATTAATCAAATTCAAATTGGGCATCAGATAAAAGGACTGGTAGATCATGCCCAGGTTTCTGCCGCGCCAGGCTGCCAGTTCATTCTCGTCCATCTGATCGACGCGGCGCTTCCCAAACAGAATCTCGCCTGAGGTGACGTGATCGATCCCTGAGATCATGTTGATCAGGGTTGTCTTGCCTGCTCCTGATTTACCAATGACGGTCAATAGTTCCGCGGGATAAACTTCCATATCAATGCCATGCAGGGCGGTAAAATCCCCGGCGGCAGTTTGATATACTTTCACCAGATTGTGTACTTGGATGATCGGTTCTAAAGATTGTTTTTGCTTTGCCATAACCCGATTGCCTTGCTCTTTCACCATAGCTAAGTTGTATTATTCAATACAATGTATTATAATAGACATTGTTCATTATTTATATATCGATTGTTTTGAAATGTCAATAGATATTTCGAAAGATCATCAGGTGAACAGGATGTGAAATGAAAGAAAAAAAACATGAGGATCGTCGCATTGCCCGTACCCGCGGAGCACTCACCCAGGCCCTGGCCGAATTGAGCCAGGAGAAGGGATATGAGAGCGTCACCGTTGAAGAGATCACCTCACGCGCCAACGTTGGACGAACGACGTTTTATTTGCATTACCAGAGCAAAGAAGAACTCCTGCTTGAAGGTTTGGAAAACCACCTCTCCCAGCTGGTGGATGAAATTACCCAACGCCCCCTCGTTTTCTGGTTCCGCGAAAGCAACAACAGCCTGATCACCAGCATTTTCGAAACCGTCAAAGAGAATGCCGATATTTTCTCGAGCATTACCAAAGAGCAATCGAACAAAGTTTACGATTACTTCCGCCAGATGGTTTATCGGCTGTGCATGAAGCTGATCACTGAAAGCCCGTGGGCGCAAAAAAAGATCGATCACATAACCCTCCCCATCGATTACATCATCGATTATTTCTCAGGGGCGATCTGGGCCAGCATCGTTTGGTGGGTACGCGACGATTTCAAAGAAACCCCAGAAGGGATGACCAATAATTTTCGGCTGATGTTCTTCCCGGGACTGCTGCGGGCCTTGAGGGTGAAAAAATTTGCCGATCTGGTCGAATCCATCGGAGCCTGAGCAAGCTTAGTAAAACGACTCTCCCGGCTTTGCGTGACCGGGAGAGTTAATTCTTATTCACCAATGATTTTGACCAGCACCCGTTTGCGACGCTGACCATCGAATTCACCGTAAAAAATCTGTTCCCAGGGACCAAAATCAAGCTGGCCCTGCGTGATGGCTACCACCACTTCCCGCCCCATGATCTGCCGCTTCATGTGCGCATCAGCATTATCCTCGCCAGTAAAGTTATGCGCATACTGAGCAATCGGCGCATGTGGGGCCAGTTTTTCGAGCCAGACGTCATAGTCGTGATGCAGGCCAGGTTCATCATCGTTGATGAAAACCGAAGCAGTAATGTGCATGGCATTCACCAGTACCAGACCTTCCCGGATTCCGCTTTCCTTGACCGCACTGGCCACTTCATCCGTGATGTTGACGAAACCATAGCGCTGCGGCAAATTCATCCAGAGTTCTTTACGAAAAGATTTCATTGCTCTTCCTCATTCTTGAGTTTTTCTTATTCTACCTCAGACCATTCCTCCCCTGCCCAGCCGGCCACAGCGGACAGCGGCTATGAATACATTCTTTGTTGTGAGCAAACTGCTCGCAGCGAATGGAATGAGTCTGCAGCTGTTTCCCCATCTCACTTTCAAGGAACCTGGCTGCCTCGATAAGTGCCAGCCAGCTATCGCGCTGGCAGCAGCAGGCTGCGTCGTAAGAGGCGATTTTCTGCAGAGCGGCGGTCGTCGCTTGCATGGCTAACTGACGTTTATCCCCAGTGTAGGGTGTCGCTCCCTGCAAAATGGAAACGGCAATTCCAACCCCACTGGCAGCACCGCAAATGCCATTGAATGCGCAGGAACCGCCCACGATGGTCGCCCCCCGCTGGATGGCGGTCAAAATCTGATCTTCACTGATGTTTTCCCCGCTGTTGCGCAGAGCGGTCAGAATCACCGCCGGGACAAGAGAATGATGTTCCGGGCCGTGCATATGAAAGGCAGGATGCTGGCGAATCGTCTGCATCAGGGTCACGCAATCCGTTTCCCGGCTGCTCAGACACACCACGCGGAGTATCGCCAGCGCATCGGAGCGATGACAATCGTTGCAAACAAAATGTCCGTTGACGCAAGCGGCGTCGGCCAACAGCGTCCGACCGCAATAGGTGCAGGTCTTCTCTTGCAAAGTAGCAAAATAGACCAGTTCAGCACCGCAAACCATGCACCCGGTTCGATGATCCGCACCAGATCCACGGCCTGATTGACTGGGAAACAGTGTAGTATGAACTTTTTGGGTGCCCGAATAAGAAAACTTCCGGCTTCTTTCGGCCATGGGCTGGGGATCCTCTCTTTGATTTCTCAGGCTTATTGTAACGCACGAAAACTGAAAAGAAAAAGACAGGCACCTGTCTGATCGAGATGCCTGCCCGATTTCTGAAACTCTAGCAAAAATTATCAGGAGCGCTTGCTATGATCAACTGCCGTCAAGATCTTCAGATTCAGAACCACAAAACGCCAGAGCTGGTAGATCTTGGAATTCATACGTGCTTTATCTTGCTTGGTAATTTCCATATCGCCTCCATCAGAAAAGGACTTACCTGACCATTATTCGGGGATGATCTTCCAACCCGGGCGAGCCTTGAACTTCCAGATGAAAGTATGATGCAGCACAAATTTCATCCAGGCACCGGCCAGGCCCAGCTCCAGTAATGAAACAAAGAGATCCCGGCCCGTTCCATTCTGATAATGCTTTTTATCCGGCACAACCGGGTACATGATCATCACCGCAGCATTGCCATCCCACAAAGAATCTCCCATAGAAGCAATGCAGGCCGCTACCATCTCGGACATACGTTCATGGTGGGTTACCTTGCCTTGCTTGATCAAATCAACAATGTTGAGCGCCACAATACGGCCAATGACTCCAGAGATCATGCCGGTGCGCGGAGCCGCGGCGGTGATCGATAAGCCATTTTTGTTCACGTGCGGAACCGAGATCGGCCCGGGAGGCGCAAAAGCGATCCCGGCAGCGAAGACATTCGGGTACTGCGGGTTTTGGTAAGTGGCCGGCCAGGCATCCGGATCTTCAGAAAGGGTTTCATAATTCAAGCCATACGTGCCATCCACCAGCACAAAACCGGCTTTGTTGACCAGTTTCGCAGACACGTCGCTGCCATCTTTGCCAATGTATTTAAATGGCTGCCCCAGAAATTGGGGAATCAACATGGCAAAATCGAATTCCGTTACACCCGACTCGCCGGCATAATTTTCCCAATACAGCTTGCCCGGCTCGACTTTGGTAACCCCGGTTTGAATCTGCCAGCGGATGCCATGGTCACGAAATACCGCCTCGATGAATTCCGCGCTGGTAACCAGACCCGACTTTTTCTTCATGGTGATGCCATCCACCCCAAAATCGCCCAGCGCCGGCTCATTCGACAGCCATAACAGATCAGCTTGAGCGCGCAAACCACGCTTGACGAGGTCTTTATGGATGTTTTCAAGGTACTCGAAGGCAGCTCCCTGGCAGGTCGCCCCGGGGTGCCCGGTGCCAACGACAATGCGCACTTTTTCGCCCTGCTTCATCCGTTCAACCAGAGCCAGATAAGCATCCCGGCTCTTAATCGCGTGCGGCAATGAACAGATCGAGTTGGTAAAGCCTGTCTCCGGGCCCAAACCGGGCGTGCCGGCAAAATTCAGTTTGGGACCGGTGGCAATCACCAGATAGTCATAATCCAGCCGGACAGGTTCTTTCGTGCCGGCCTTTTCACCCAAAATATATTGCTCCCCGGCATCAGGGTGAATTTCGCGTGCGGCCGCGTGAACAAAGTTAACTCCCAGGCGATCATAAACCGGTTTCAGTTTGAATACCGTTTTTTCGGGCTTCATGTGGCCTACCCCCACCCACACCCAGGATGGAAGGTAGCTGAACATATCGTTGTTTGTCATGACGGTGACCTGGTGTTCCTTGCCCAGACGGCTTCTCAGATACATGGCTGCGGTGTGCCCCGCAAACCCTGAGCCAAGCACAACTACTTTTGCCATAATTCCTCCTTCGCTCCAGCAAAATTTTGTCAGTATTCAATTTCTACGAGTAATGATGTCTGTTTTATTTTATACCTAATTTCACCTTTATAGGTATATTTTTATTAAAATGAGTTTTCAAATGCCTGCCAAAGAATAACAAAAAAGCACAAATGGCTCATTTGTGCTTTTTGAAAGATCCAATCGAGATCAATTTCAGGGGTTTTCCCAGAATTTCATGGCGTCGAAATTGACCGTGTAATTGGCAGTTTCGGCCGAGCGGACAAAGACCCCAAAGAATCCGGCGCCGAACGAGGAATCTGAGGCAGAGCCCAACTCGATACCATTCATGTAGATGGTGAAGGAATTGTCTTTTACCTTGACCCCCAGACGGTTGGTCTGATTGGCACCAGTATTGATGAGCGAGGATTGATTCCAGGCGATCAGGGTCGTCGCCAACCCTTTGGTGGCCGCTTTGCCATCCCACTTCCACAGACGGTAGTAGCCGTCACAGGTGACCTCATACAGATAACCCTGTGTGGGGTCCTTGAAGACCGGCACGCGGAAAATAATGCCGTAGCTGTCTTTCCCCGTGCATGCCCCTGAATTGGCGGTCAATTCGATGTAAGTGTTTACTTGCTGATTGATGAGCGGCAGGCGCCAGCCGGCAAAGTTGGTCAGACCGGTCATCTGCATGATCCCGTTCGAGAAAACGACCCGCAGATATTGATCTTCTCCGGTCGGCCAGGTCCAGGCGCTGGCAGAATCGAAATTATCTACTCCCGTCGGGGTACCCAGCAGAGCTGCCGGGTCGCTGGGAGAAATCGTCGCCGTGGGTGTGGCGGTGGGCAGATCCCTGGCCTGGTCTTCGGTGGGCATTGCTGTAGCGGTAGGAACGTCGGCCATCAGCGTCGGGGTAGCCGTAGGCGCCTCGGTGGTCACCAGATCGGCAATCACTGGCGTCGCAGTGGCAGGTTCAAGGGTAGCCGTGGGCAGCACCAATTGAGGGGTCGGCGTAGCCGGGAATTGAATCTCCTGAGTGGGTGTCGTCATGGTGGACAGCAGTTGCGCAACGCGCGTGGCCATTTCTTCATCACTCACCGTCTGGTCATTCCCACCAGTGAATGTGGAGCAAGAAGCCAGGATCAGGCTGGCCAGCACCAGGATCAGAATCGATTTCTTCATTTCTTCCCTCCGCCAAACAAAATCATCGCCTCAATGGTTCAGGCCGCTTTATAACCAATTTTACGTAACAAGTCTTTGCGCCAGTGAATCCCTTCAGTATCCTCGACACCTTTGGGGCTTTCTCCGTCGATCACCCCTAACACTCCGCGCCCCGCCTCACTTTGTGCCAGAATGACCTCCACCGGGTTGGCCGTCGCGCAAAAGATGTGGCACACTTCCGGCAAATTCTTGATCGCATTCAGCACGTTGATTGGGTAGAAGCCTTCCCCCAAAAAGAGGAAAAAGGTATGCCCCGCGCCTACTTTCAAGGCATTTTTCCTGGCCAGCTCGATCATGGCCTCATCAGTCCCGGAGTAGCGCACCAGGCACGCTCCAGAAGCCTCACAGAAAGCCACTCCAAACTTGATGCCAGGAACGGAATTTACCATCGCTTCGTGAATATCTTCGACCGTTTTGATGAAATGAGACTGGCCGAAAATGAAATTGATGTCTTCGGGCTTTTCCACGGTTACATTCAACGTTTCCATAATCAACCTCCGCTTGATTTCCTTTCATTTTACTGCCAGCCAGCCACAAACTGCAAACTTTCTTCTCGTTAAATTGCAATATTCATACCAAAGTGACTTTTTCCGTTGAGAGAAAGATAGGGTAAAATACTTGCTGAAAGAAAGGATATTCGCCTTGTTTGAGATCACCTTTTTAGGCACTTCCGCTTCAGCCCCCTCCCCTAAACGCAATTTGCCAGCCTACCTGGTTCAACATGACGAGTACCGTTTTCTGGTGGATTGCGGAGAAGGCACCCAGCGCCAGATCCTGCAGTCAGGCATTGGCTTCAAACGTTTGAACCGCATTCTGATCACCCACGGCCACCTGGATCACATCTTGGGGCTGGCCGGTCTGCTTTCGACCTTCATGCGCTGGGAAACGATCGATCAGCTCGAAATCTACGGTGGGGCTGCCGCTCTGGAGCGCATTCACGACTTGCTGTATTCGGTGGTATTGCGCGGCGGACGTGCCCCCATGCCTGTCAATTTTATTCCCGTCACCAGCGGCGTCTTTTTCGATGGCCCCGACTTCACCATTTCCGCCTTCCCGGTACTGCACCGCAGCCCGGATTGTCTGGGATACCTCTTCGAAGAAAAGAGTCGCCGTCCCTTTTTGGCCGAAAAAGCCGAAGCCCTGGGGGTACCCAACGGTCCCCTGCGCCACGAACTGGTCAATGGGCACAGTATTACCCTGCCCAATGGTCAGGTGATCCAACCCGAGATGGTGCTTGGAGAAAGCCGGCGCGGTACCCGTTTGGCTGCTTTCGGGGATGTCGGCGAAACCGACAGTCTCGTGGAACTGCTCCGGGGCGTTGATGGGATGGTCATTGAATCAACATACCTTGAAGAAGAGGCCGATATGGCCCGACAGTTCGCTCACCTCACCGCCAAACAGGCTGCTACCTTTGCCAATCAAATCGGTGCGAAAAATCTCATCCTCACGCACCTTTCACGGCGCTATCGCGACAAGGACGTGCTGGCCGAGGCACAGCAAGTTTACCCCAATGCCGTCGTGGCTCACGATTTTGATTCATTCACCATCAAACGCGACAATTAGTTCACGCCGGTACGCCCGGCAGCAATCTCTGGCCCACGTTTGCGGTCCAGCCATTTCTTGGCCGGGATCAGCAGCAAGATGCCGATGATAAAGATCATCACCGCCAGCGAAGCTCCGCTCAGCATTTCGGCTGCTGCCAGCGTGCCCATGCCAATGGAGGCAGCCAGATCAAAGTGATGTGTTGTCAAAAACAAAACCGTGTAAAGGGTGAACCCCACCAGCGTCCAGAAGGGAAACAGGCTGAGGAATACCCCCGTTGTCGCGGCAAAGCCCTGCCCGCCTTTGAAGCGGGCAAAAATCGGGAAGTCATGCCCCAGAACGGCAAAAAAACCGCAAAGGAAATGCCAGATTTCAGGCAGCCCCAACAGCACAGCCAGTTGAACCGCCAGAGCGCCTTTCACAATATCCGCCAGGGCCACCAGAACACCGGCTCGCCAGCCAAACTGACGTTTGGAATTGCGCGCCCCCCATGTTGCCATCCCCCAGACTGCGTATGTCTTGCCCATGTGCCCAGCGTGAATGGAGAAGCGCCGTGGGAACGGAACCCAAAAGGTAAGCCAGCAGTACCGCCAACAACCCTTTTTCGATCTGCACGGGCCACCTCCTTCAGCGTCTGGTCTTTCTTTTATAGTAGCGCATTTCTACCGCACTACAAAGAGGCCACCTGAACGTCAAAACGAATACCGTCTCCCCCAAAAGTCATGCTTCTGGATTAAGAAACTCTTACCTGAGTCATTTGACACTGTTCTCTATCCATGATAAACTCTCATTAATTAAATAGCCCCTAAACGGCACTTCTATCCAGAGAGGCGGAGGGACCGGCCCGATGAAGCCTCGGCAACCAGGAGATAACACTCCAAGGTGCCAATTCCGACAGAGGATCTGGAAGATAGGAGGGCAGTTGCATTTTTGCCCCTCGAGTATCTCCGGTCAGGGGCAAATTCATTTTAAAGGAGACTCATTTATGTCAAAAAGCACTTTCATGGATAGCCCAAGTTACAAATTCACTTCTGAATCGGTAACGGAAGGTCACCCCGATAAACTCTGCGATCAGGTCAGTGACGCCGTTCTTGACGCCTGCCTGGCTCAAGACCCCCGCTCTCACGTAGCCTGCGAAACCGCGACCAAAACCGGCTTCGTCATGGTGCTGGGTGAAATTACCACCAACGCTTTCGTTAATTTCGACGAACTGGTGCGCAAGGTGGTTACCGGCATCGGCTACGACAGCAGTGACAAAGGCTTCGATGGAAATACCTGTGCCGTGATGTCCGCCATCTCCAGCCAGTCTGGGGATATCGCCATGGGCGTCAATCAATCGCTCGAGGTCAAAGATGGCGAAGTCACCGAGAAAGAGCTCAACGAGATCGGCGCTGGCGATCAGGGGATGATGTTCGGGTTCGCCTGCAACGAAACCCCCACCCTGATGCCGATGCCCATTTATCTGGCGCATAAGCTGACCCGCCAGCTGGCCGAAGTCCGCAAAGCGGGCACGTTGCCCTGGCTGCGCCCGGATGGCAAGAGCCAGGTTACCATCGAATACGCCTACGGCAAACCCGTACGCGTCGATACCGTGCTCATCAGCACACAGCATGCCCCGGATGTCAACCACAGCGAAATCGAAGAATCCATCGTGGAACACATCATCAACCCGGTCATTCCGGCCGAGTTGCTCGATAAATCTCCAAAGATTTACGTCAACCCCACCGGGCGTTTCGTCATCGGCGGCCCAATGGGTGACGCCGGCGTCACTGGCCGCAAGATCATCGTTGATACCTATGGCGGCATGGGCCGTCACGGCGGCGGCGCTTTCAGCGGGAAAGACCCCACAAAAGTGGACCGCTCAGCCGCGTACGCCTGCCGCTGGGTAGCCAAGAACGTGGTGGCTGCCGGGCTGGCGGACCGCTGCGAAATCCAGGTGGCTTATGCCATCGGCGTCGCACATCCGCTCTCGATCAACGTCGAGACCTTCGGCACCGGCAAGATCGCTGACGAGAAGATTGCTCAATTGATCGGCGAACTCTTCGACCTGCGCCCGGGTGCCATTATCCGCGACCTCGATCTGCGCAAACCCATCTACCAGAAGACGGCCGCCTATGGTCACTTTGGTCGCGACGACGTCAAATTCACCTGGGAAGAGACCAATAAAGCCGACGAACTGCGCCGCGCTGCCGGACTGTAAGATCGTTCCAAACTTTCTAAAGCACCTCGAAGAAAACTCGAGGTGCTTTTGTTTTAATTTGTCTTTTTCTTCAGAATTGCTAAATAGAGGCAAATCAACTTGTGTCTGATTGGCTTAAGGGAGGATAAAAATGAAGCCAAAATCTTCGTGGAAAGAAAGAATCTGCTATGCGGTAGACAACACGTTTTCCAGGGGACCGGGGGTACTAATTGTCTGGCTGGGAGTTTTTTCCCTGGTTATCATCCTCCTTTCCGGGCTGATCATCGCCGGTTTTCAGGTTCCGGCCGGAGATACAAACCAACCCATCAGCTTTATCGAAGCAATCTGGGAAGCGTTAATGCGCACCCTCAACTCCGATCCGTTGAGTACAGAATCAACCTGGGCCTATCGGATCATAATCCTTTTCGTGACACTGGGAGGCATATTCATTATTTCGACGCTGGTCAGTGTATTAACCAGCGGGCTGCAGAGCAAACTCTCTGACTTACGGAAAGGCCGTTCACGCGTTCTTGAAACGAATCAAACCATCATTCTGGGGTGGACTGAGCAAATCTTCACCATCCTGGCTGAATTGGTTCAGGCAAATGAAACCAGCCTCAGTCAAGTATTGTGGTCATGGCAAACAAAGATAAAGTAGAAATGGAAGACGCGCTCCGTGAGCGCATCAAACATACCGGGAAAACTCACCTCATCTGTCGCACAGGCAATCCCCTTGAACTCAATGACCTTAATATCGTTTCCCTCAATTCCTCTAAATCAATCATCATTTTGAGTCAGGCGGACAGTGATGCAGCGGATGCCGAAGTCATTAAAACGATTCTGGCCATTGTGAATTATCCCTCTCACCGCGATGAACCCTTCCACATAATCGCTGAAATGCGTAAAGCAGAAAACTGCAGCGTGGCCAAAATAGTCGGGAAAGATGAGGTCGAGATTGTGCAAACTGGGGATATTATCGCCCGTATCAATCGCGCAAACCTGCCGACAATCAGGCCTCTCAGTGATCTACACTGATCTGATGGATTTCGAAGGCGATGAAATCTATACCTCGGCGATCCCCTCACTCGTCGGCAAAACATACGGCGACATACTTAGCGCTTTCAACAAAAATTGCGTAATGGGGATCATCCATGCTGACGCAAAAGCCATCCTGAACCCGCCAATGGATACGCCTATTCTGGGAGATGACAGGTTGATCATCATTGGTGCCGATGATGACCAGATCCATTTAGATGGCAAGGCCGAACTCCAGGAGAATTTGATCGTTTCGTTCAACACACAGCAGCCTCAGATAGAAAAGACCATCCTTCTGGGTTGGAACTGGCGCGGTTGGAGAGCCGTCCACGAACTGGATAACTACGTTTCGTCAGGCTCAGAATTGACCATCGTCGCCAATTGCCGGGAACTGCAAGCCAAAATTCCAACTTTGCAGGAAGAGTTGAAAAATCAAAAAATTCATTTTCAATCAGGCAACACAACTGACCGGCAATTGCTCGATTCACTTCATCTGGAGGAATATTCGCACATCATCATCCTGTGCTATTGTGACGAACTGGATCCCCAAAAAGCCGACGCCAAAACCTTGATCACGTTACTGCATCTGCGGGATATTGAGCAAAGATCCGGAAAGACCTTTTCAATCGTCAGCGAAATGATGGACATCCGCAACCGTAACCTGGCAGAAGTGGCTCAAGCCGACGATTTCATCGTCAGCGATAAACTGATCAGTCTGCTTCTGACCCAGGTTTCTGAAAACAAGGTTCTCAACAGCGTTTTTTACTGATCTGTTCAACCCGGAAGGCTCTGAAATCTACCTCTACCCCATGACCGATTTTGTGCAGGCGGGCATGCCAGTAAATTTCTACACCGTGATAGAATCTGCGCGCCGACAAGGGAAAACCGCCATCGGTTACCGTCTGATGGACCTGGCCCACCAGGCAAACGCAGCTTACGGAGTGGTTTTGAACCCAGAGAAAGCCCAGACTATTTCTTTCTCATCCGCAGATAAAGTCATCCTGTTGGCAGAAGACTGATTCCCTTCACGTTTTCACAAAAGACATTACCTATTGAGTTAATAGAAATTATGTACTATAATTTAGACATCAAGTTCACGGAGGGACGAAATGGATGAAATGATTGCTTGTTGTGGGCTAAATTGCGCCAAATGTGAGGCTTACCTGGCAACTCAGGCCAAAGACCAGGCTGCCCTGGAAGAAATCGCGGCGCGCTGGCGCGCCGAGTACAATGCGCCGGATATTACGGCCGCGGCTGTAGCCTGCAATGGCTGCATTGCCAGTGAAGGGCCCTGGTGCGGTCATTGCGCTGAGTGCGAGATCCGTGCTTGCGCCAATCAGCATGGGGTGGTGAATTGCGGTGCGTGCACAGAGTATCCCTGTGAGATACTCAACGGATTTCTGGAAATGGTACCCGTTGCTCGCGAAAACCTGGAACGGCTTCGGTCCAACCAGAAATAAAATTTCGTTCAACCTGTTCCATCTCGACAAACCGGTTTTCTCTCTGAAGAGGAAATCGGTTTTTTATTTTACAAATCTGTAAATTCCTTTGTGTGCAATTGGCACACCCAAACGGGGGTCAAAATCACTATAATTTAGTTAATCAAGTAATTAGTCGGTAATAATCTAATACACCTTTTATTGTTTGCGCTCCATTTTTTCCGGTCGGTCTTCGTCCGGAAATTTGAAGTTCAGTTTAACTTACTTCTATTCAGAAAGAGGAAAACATGAAACGAATTCTCCCTGCTCTTCTCTGCCTGTGCCTGATTTCAGCATGCGTTCCGCAAAACCAGGGTGAAAACGTCAGTCAGCTTCCTTCCAAGACAGAGGAGGTTGCCGCTACCACCGAACCTACCCTGGCACCAACAGTCGAAAAGGAAGAACCGATTGCGCTGGATGCTTCTTTGCTGACCGCCAAAGAGAATGCGCTTCGCTACCTTGAGAACAAACTTACTGCCGGAGACAATGTTCTCTATGTATATCGTGACTTTTCAGATGCGCTGAACCATTTTACGCAAAAAGCCAAGATCGATGACGGAAATTCTGATTACGTCCAGGATATGGACGAAAACTGGCAAGAAGACGCTTATTCAGGCAGCAGTGCCATTAAAGTCAGCGTAAAGACTCAAGGAAATTCCTGGGGGGGCTGGCTGTTCGTCAATGGCTCTCTTCCGCAGGGAGAAACAGTACCCGCCCTCTCCTTTGGTGAAATTCCCGGCACGGGTCTAAACTTGACTGGGGCAGATCGTTTGGTCTTTGAGGCAAAGGGAGAGCAAGGGGGAGAAACTGTCGAATTCTTCACGGCCGGTCTGGGCTATGATGGCAGCACCTTTGCCCGGGTGGCAGATTACCCCGATAGTACTCATAAGATCAGCCTCGGGTTCATTTCCTTGACCACTGAATGGCAAACTTACGTCATCGACCTGAACGGGGTTGACCTTTCTTACATTGGCTGCGGGTTTGGCTTCGTATTAAGTGGAAACAAAAGCGGGAACCGTGAGTCTACTTTTTATCTGGATGATATCCGCTTTGAAGGGCCTATTGAAGACCTGCAGAATGCCCCGGTGCTACTGCAGTCGTATGAAACCAACGCCGCGCTGCACCCAGACCAGATCTACATCCAGAATGCAGCCTTCAGCTATGACAATGCTCTGGCCGCCATGGCCTTTCTTTCTGCCGGCGAGCAGAAGCAGGCCCAGCGCATTCTCGATGCCTTCGTTTTCGCCGTCGAGAACGATCGCTATCAACCCGACCGCATCCGCAACGCTTATTCCTATGGAGACATCCGTCCCTTCCCCGGTTGGAAGAGCGGGGCTCGCCTGCCCGGATGGTATGACAGCACCGCGAAAGAGTATTACGAAGACGAATATCAGGTAGGCACCAACGTCGGGAACTCTTCGTACGTAGCACTCGCTCTGCTGCAATACTACCACCTTTATGGCGGAGAAACTTACCTCAAGACCGCCGAAACAATCATGGAGTGGGTAATCAAGAATTGTTCCACCAATACACCGGGGTTTACTGCCGGATATGATGGCTGGCCGGAAGGGAAAGACAGTGAAGCAGTAACCCTCTTCACTTACAAGTCAACGGAACACAATATCGACGCCTATGCAGCGTTCAAGCAGCTCTATCAGATCACCGGAGACAAAAATATCAGCTCGGCCTGGAAAATGCGCTGACCTTTTTACAATCCATGTACGATGAAGAAGCGGGTTACTTCTACACCGGCACTACCGAAGATGGCATCACCCCTAATAAAACTAACCTGGTGCTGGATGCACAGGTCTGGTCCCTGATGGCACTGGGGAATGATGACTTTGCGCCTTACCAGCAAGCACTGGATACTGCCTGGTCAATGAAAAAAGTCGACGGGGGAATGCCTTTCCATCAAGCTGAGAATGAAGAAGGCTGGTGGACAGAAGGCACTGCTTTCTCTGCTATTGCCTTCGCTGAAGCAGGGCGTTACCGGGATTCCGTCGAATTGCTGAACCAACTGGCAGGCATCCAGCTCGCCAGCGGGGTTTTCCCGGCGGCTACGGTGGCAGAACTGCCTACCGGCTTCAACCTGTTTACCGGGGATCCGTGGGTATATTCGGATACTCCCCACATTGCTCCTACTGCCTGGTACGTCATGGCAATTAATGGATTCAATCCTTACGATTTCAGCCTTCAGTAACACCATTCCTGCCAAAGCTGAAAGCGAGAGCCCTGGCTCTCTTAAAAAAGACCGGTTATCTTATTTTCAGAAAGAAGGGAAACCATGTCAAAGAAACGCAGAACGATCACCCTCTTGCTCAGTCTGATGATCCTGGCAATCACTCTGAGTTGTTCCCTGATTCCGCAAAGGGTTCGCAATCTCTTCGCCACGGCCACGCCCACCAGTACAAACACTGCCACCGCCACACCCACTGCTACTGCTACGCCGCTGCCGCCAGTTTCGCTGACTATCTGTCCATTTGAAGACGAATGCGACAATATTTCAGCAGTCGATGATTATCTTGAAGAAAGTCTCGACTTTGACAATCCCAATTACGTCAAGATTCCTTATAATCAGGCAGTCTGGGTTGGCGATTACTGGTATGCAGCTGATGATGAACATCTCGAAGAAGCAATCCCCCATATTAAATGGTTTTTCAAGATCGATGGTCAGGATTACTTTCAGGAGGATTGGCCTCAATACGGCATGATGTTCAGTTACGTCCATGAAGAGGATGTTCCAGCTTACCAGTGGGGCGTCATTCTCGATGGCTGGGCGCTGGGAGACACTCACCGTATCGAAGCGGGTTATGTGCTGGATGCTGATGTTGATGATGGCTGGGGGGACTTCAAAAAAGGTGACGGCTACACGCTAACTTACATCATCGAAGCCGTTGAACTGCCCACAGCCACCCCAACGGCGACAGCCACTGAAACCCCCACTCCACGGCCTACGGCCATTCCGGCCACAAGTACTCCTCGACCTACCGCAACCCTGGCCTGTTCGATCAATTCCAGTATCGAAATTGACAATACTACTGGCGGTTACCTCACTCTGAACCTAAGTGGACCAGCCAGTTTTAACTTTAACCTGGGAACCGGAAGTCACTGTTCTGAGTGTATGCCCAGGAACCTATACCTACGATGCCTGGGGATGTGGTGGTGCCTACGATCACGGTACCATCGGCAGCGGCGAATCCCACGAGTTTTATTGTTACTAATGATTGAAATCAGGGAGGGGGAAAGCCCAAACTTAACTTAGGGGAAAAATGGAGCCAGAGTGATCTGGCTCCGTTTTTGTTATTCGTTTTCAGCAGTATCTGATTCTGTCAAACCAGCGTCACCATAATCCAGTACCTCACGTACCTGCGAGGTGGTGGTCTGTGGGCCCACAATGCCGCGCTCTTCAAGCTCGTCGATGATGCGGGCAGCTCGGGCGTAGCCAATGCTCATCTTGCGTTGAAGCAACGAGATGGAAGCTTTCTTTTCATGGCGGACCACTTCAATGGCCTCATCAATGATCGAGGATTTGCCATTTCCCTCTCCGCCCTCTTCCCAGAAAGAGCCCTGCTTCAATGGGGCTGAATTGGTCATCATTTCGAAGGAAGCGTTCGCAAATGGATCAACTTCTTCATCACGATCACGATTCAACGCAATGACTTTCCAGCTTTCGACCAGCCTCACAATCTCACTGTCCGAAACATAAGTCCCCTGCAAACGTATTGGTGCAGGAGAATCCGGAGCTTGATACAGCATATCCCCCCGGCCCAATAATTTCTCGGCACCCGGCTGATCAAGAATGACCCGGCTATCCACTACGGATGAAACCATAAACGAAATGCGGGCCGGCATATTTGCCTTGATCAAACCGGTAACCACGTCCACAGAAGGACGCTGTGTCGCAACGATCAGATGAATCCCTGTGGCGCGCGCCAACTGGGTCAGGCGGGTGATGCAGCGCTCAGTATCTTCGGGAGCCAGCATCATCAGATCTGCCAATTCATCGATCACTACTACCATGAAGGGTAGATGATCTCCACTGCGGCTGTTGTATTCAGCGATATTCCGAACCCCAATTTTCGCAAAAGTATGATAACGGGCATCCATCTCACGAATGACCCATTGCAGCGCCCCCACCACCTGATCGGCATCGACTACCACTGGCGCCAGCAAATGCGGAATCTGATTATAACCGGTCAATTCCACCCGTTTCGGATCCACCAGCACCAGGCGCATGTCTGCCGGTGAATTGCTCAATAATAAACTACACAAATCGAATTGACACAAACTGATTTGCCAGAGTTGGTAGTACCGGCAATGAGCAGATGAGGCATAGTAGTAAGGTCGGCGCAGACCGGTTTGCCGGCCACATCCTTCCCCAGAGCTAATCGCAGAGACGATTTCTGTTTGCGGTAAGGATCGCTTTCCATCACCTCACGTAAGCCCACCACTGAGATCTCTTTATTGGGGACTTCCAGCCCCACGTAACTGTGGCCTGGCACCGGCGCCTCGATGCGGATGCTGGGGGCAGCCAGGGCCATCGCCAGGTCATCCGTCAAGTTCACGATCTTGGCAACGCGCACGCGCATCTTGCCATTGCGCGTCTCGATGTAATCAGGCTCCACCCCAAACTGGGTCACCGTAGGGCCGCGATGGATCTCGACCACGTGCGCCGGGGCATTAAACGAAGCCAGGGTATCTTCAATGATACGAGCTCGATCCTTATCGACCTGCCCCTGGATCATCACCTGGGTTGCAGGGTCAAGGATGGCCTCGACAGCCGGTATTGGCCAGGGTTTTGCTGGCTTCACGGTCTTTGCCGGAGTTACCACCAGCGGCTCCGGGCTCGATTTTCCAGAAGTTGAACTTGCGGCTGTTTGAGATTTGGAATCTGCGTGTACGGGCTCCGTTGCTTTGTGAGGGACTGGCCGGGGGTTCGATTCAATGATCTCTTCCTCATCAAGGTTGAGAGGGTTAAAGCCATCGGGTAATTCTTGTGTCTGGGTCGCGTGAAAAGTCTGCTTACGTACCGGCACTCCCTCTTTCGGCGCTGGTGTCTGAACTGGCTTTGCCTTCACTGGCGCAGGATGAGCAAAGAGAGCAGAAATTTTCGCCATCAAGTCAGGCAAAGACAGGTCAACGATGAAGAGAAGGGCCACCAGGTCCCAGGCGATCAGGAAAACCACCATACCCGCCCTTCCAAAACCCCGCTCCAGCACGTCAGCAAAGAAGGCACCCAGATACCCCCCTCCCTGCCCCAAAGCTGCGGTAACGTAACCGCCACCGAGAGAATAGTGGAACCAGGTTAACAAGTTAAAATAAAGCAGAAACAGACCGAGTACCCGGCCAGGGGAAAGCCGCGGAAACTTTTCGACATTGCGGAAGAGAATCCACAGGCCCGCGGTCAGTAAAACGATCGGCAGAAAGATTCCGCCCCACCCCCCAAACAAACGCAGCAAATGGCTGAACCAGCCCGTGACCAGCCCTTTATCGCCGGTCAGGAAACCGATCAAACTGAGCACGCCCACTGCTGCCAGCAATCCCCCAATGATATCCTTCTTCACTTCTGGCGAAACGGTTTGGGCAGGTTTACGCGCAGCAGATTTCTTTGAACTCGAACGTCGGGAAGAAGTACTGCTGCGGGAGCGTGATGATTTAGATGAGGTTCGTGGCATGAGATTTCTCTTTCACTGATCAGGTAACGGGTTGGGTGCAACCTCTATACCATTCTAACATGAAGAGAAAAGAGTCCGTCTGAAATTCAATGGGAAATTTGAGTGAACAAACGTTGCGTAGAAGCAAATGCCAGCGGGGGTAAAGCATCGAGAGAAAACCACCCTGCATCTGCGGCATCATCCGCCGCATGCAACTCGCCACCGCGAATGCTGGCAGAATAAATCAACAAAATGTCGGCCCCACGCGGATGCTCACGGCCGGTCTCCATGAGGTAAAGACGGTCAACCTGAGCAATCAGCCCAGTCTCTTCGCGGCACTCGCGTTCAGCCGCCCGTGCCGGGTCTTCAAAAGCGTTCACGAAACCTGCCGGAATGCTCCATAAACCCGTGAAAGGTTCCATTACGCGCTTGACCAGCAAAGCTTTCTCCGCTTCGATAATCAGCACCCCGGCAGCTACCTTGGGGTCTTCATAATGTACCCAGCCACAGGACGGGCAAGCCAGTCGTTCTTCACCGAGCACAATTTTCTTTTGGAGAGGAGTCGCACAAATGGGACAATAATGAAACTGCCGTGGAGGCATAATAAGTTTACCTTCGCACGCGCCAGGCAGCCAAAGCGCTGATCAAAGCCACAGCACCCAGAATAATTTCATAGAGTAAAAGAGAATTGCGTGTCTCAGATACAGTCTCTGCGGCGGTCGTTTGTACTGTGATCTCAGCGGTGGCCGAAGGTTGAATTTGACCTTGGTCCGCCGGAGCCGCGATACCCAAAATCGGGTTGTTAGAAGACGATCCACCACTGCCCTGATCGTCAGTCGAGGCCGGCGCCCCGAGCGACATCATGGGTTCTTCCGTGCTTTCAGTTATCGGCAAATAATCATTGGCTGAATAGGCAGAAGCTGCCGGGTTGCCATTCCCGCCACCACCACCCATTCCCTTTGCCGTGTTGTAACTGCCCTCCCAGGTAAAGATCATCGGGGTTGGAGTGGCTTCGACAGCGCCTGTTTCCGTGGCCGAGGCAGCAAACAGGGCAACTGTGGGAACCGCTGCCTCACGGGTCGGCAGAAACCACTGCGGCCAGATCAGCATCACCGCCAGCAAACAGGCCGCTGCAGCTGAAGCAAAATTCAGCAATGGAAAAAAGATACGGCGAGGGCGACGCACTTTCGCCTGGGCAGCGGAAAGAGTGAAATTCCGCGGGGCCCTCTTGAGCGGCAACGCACGCAGCAACCGCCGGGCATAAGCAATCTCACGGAATAATTGAGCGAACTCTGTATCTGTCTTAAGCCGGGATTCTACCTGAAGTGTTTCTTCTGCAGAACAAGCATGATCCAGGTACGCGGAAATTAGTTGCAGATCTTGAAGTGAGTTTTTCTCTTTCATTTGCGTACCTCATCTTCAAGACGATATTTTGCCGGTAAAAGTTCCTGAAATTGCTGCAGGCAATCGCGCAAATGGCTACGCGCTCTAGCTAAACGGCTTTTGATGGTTCCCAGCGGTTTACCCAGACTGTGGGCTACCTCACCATAATCCATCCCCTGCACGTCCACCAGCACCACCACACTGCGAAAATCCAGCGGCAGTGCCTGCAAGCAATGCTCCAGCGCGTGCTCCACTTCGGCCTGTTCCAGAGAAACTTCAGGCGTAGGGTCATCAGAAGGCAGCCACTCGTTGTAGTCAACCTCTTCCCCCTCCTCATCGACCCGCTGTTCAAGCGGCACCACTGGATGACGTTGTTTGCGGCGCAATTCATCGTAACAGCAATTGGTCACCATCCGCAGCACCCAGGCCTTAAACGATCCGCCCCGGAATGCATCCAGATTTTTATACGCTGACAGAAAAGCACTCTGTGTCGCATCCACCGCCTGGTCCTCGTCTCCAAGGATACGGTAAGCAACATTGAAAGCAACATCCTGATAAGCCAACACCAACCGATTGAAGGCATCCAGTTCACCAGAAAGCGCAGATTTGACTAATGCAGTTTCATCCATGCATCTACCCTAAGGGGTATTGTATCCGAAAAGGCAGAGGAAAGGAAAGAAGGATTCAGTCGAAAGAATTAGAGTTCTCTAATTCTCCTTCTTCTCAATGACCTCTTCATTTAATTCTTTCTTGTATTGATCCAGATCTTCCGCAGCCTGAGGGTAGTGCATATCCAGCTTCTTGAGAGCCTCCACGATCACCTCAGCCACCACCAGATTTCGATACCAGTTATGGTTGGCTGGGACGATGTGCCAGGGAGCATATTCCGTTGAAGTCTGAGAGATCGCCTCTTGATATGCCTCCATATACTGCCACCAGAGCTTACGCTCCGGCAAATCACCAGGAGAAAACTTCCATTGCTTTTCAGGAGTATCAATACGTTCGAGTAAACGCTGTTTTTGCTCATCAAGATCGATATTCAAGAAGAATTTCAGGATCGTCGTACCGGTATCCGTCAGCAGTTTCTCGAAATCGTTGATCTGCTGATAATGCTTGCGCCATTCTTTTTCGGGCTCAAGATTGTGGACCCGTACCACCAGCACCTGCTCATACTGCGAACGATTAAAAACCACCAGTTCGCCCTTCGCCGGCACCTGCGCATGCACCCGCCAGAGAAAATCGTGATCCGCCTCGATCTGGGTTGGCACCTTGAAGCTGGCCACGTGAACGCCCTGTGGATTGACCCCATCGAATACCGCCCGGATCGTGCCATCCTTGCCAGCAGTGTCCATGGCCTGGATCAGCACCAGCACCTTATGCTGATGCTCCGCGTACAGCACTTGCTGCAGTGCATCCAGTTCAGCGCGCAGTTCTGTCAGCCGGGCTACGCCCTTGGCCTTTTTCCCCTTCCACTCGCCATAATCGTTAGGATCGCAATCCTTTGCCAGGTCAATCTTTTGATGCGGTTTCACGCGATAATCTTCCATTTTGCCTCCCAAAATGAACCCAAGACAGAATCATTTTATCGCATCTCGCAGTGAAACCCAAGCGCAGACGGAGCAATTTTCTTTACAGACGTTGATAATTGCAGTATAAATGAAGCGTTCGCCCCCGTAGCTCAATTGGACAGAGTGCCTGACTTCGAATCAGTAGGTTGGGAGTTCGAGCCTCCCCGGGGGCGCCTATATATAGGGGTTTGAAGGTAGTCGGACGGCACATATGGTGGTTTGTGCCGTCCGATAGCCATATTTGGGCAAAAAAAACGTGCAAAAAACGTGCAAAACTTTTTGAATTTCACTCAACTTTTCTTAAGATTGAAAAATCATTTTTTAAGATTCGAGACTGAGAGAAACTCCACAGGCAGCGGACTGGATTGAGTTTGCGGTTGAACTTGGGGTTGATCAAAGATGTCATCCACCAGACAGGCCGCTTGCAGCTCCATGGCACTAAATTGATGACCGTACATGTTCAATGTAGTCGAAGGTTGCGAGTGCCCAAGGATGTAGGAGACTGTCAGAAGTTGGATTCCATGGTTGAGCATGATCGAAGCAGCGATATGGCGAAGATCATGAAAACGGATGTGTTTCAGTCCTGCTGCTTTCTGAATCTCGGCGTACTGCTTCAGTACGTTACTTTGATTCAGCGGTGTACCTGTGCTGGAAGGAAAGACCAGATCGTTTTCCTGCCAGCGATTTTTCGCCAGCGCTTTCTTCAGCTGAACCTCTCTTTGTTGAGCCCTTAGCGCTTCGAGCGTCTTCACACCCACCATGATCTTGCGGTCGCTGGTTGCAGTTTTAGGAGTGCTGAAGTTGCGTACCTGTTTGCCATCCCGAAGGACACGCTGTAAATTGCGTTGGATGTGAATTTGCTGCGTCTCCCAGAGAATGTCTTCCCACTTCAGGGCGAACAACTCACCCTGCCTCATACCCGTCTTGAGAGCCAGGTGGATTAACACTTCCAACGGGGTTCCCTTCGCCTGGTTCATCAAGAGAATGCTTTGCTCCTCATTCAACGGGCAGTAGACTCGATGGATGCGTTGCTTCTTGGGTGCCTTGGCCCCTTCGCACGGGTTGAAGGTAAGGATTCTATCATCGACTGCGTCCTGAAGCGCCTTGTGAAGAATGCGGTGGATGTAACGGATTTGCGTGTCACCGACCGGTATTCTTCTCAGGTTGGTATAGAACGAATCAAATACCGATCGGTGCAGCGTGTTCAACACCACCTCCCCCAATGCCGGTAAGATGTACTTGTGAATAATAATCTGGTAATCGCAGCGGGTGGATTCCTTCAACTGCGAGGCATGGTTCTCAAACCATCCCAACATATACTCTCCTAGTGTCTTCTCCGCATCAAGCGCTTCTTCTGCTTCTATCATCTTCTGCTGTAACCAGTCACGAGCTTCTGGTTTGGTAGGAAGTGTCTTACTGATCCTCTTTCCGGATTTCAACGTCACCCATGCCCGCCAGGTTCCATTGGGAGTTGGGCGGACACTGCCCTCGTTGTGTCCACGATGCCTGGTTTTGCTTTTTCTGGATTGCTGTGTCATTGTTTCCTCCTGTTGCGAAACATCTGGCAGCAATCCACGTTTTTCTCGATATTCATTTATTAAGGTGCGGTTGTTACAAATCATTGTAGCATCTTTTCTCAGAAATGGAACATCAGTTCTGTCTACCGCGTCCAGCAATTAGGCTGTTTTGCCCTAAATTCCTGGCGATGAATTCCTCCAGATCCGCCGGCCGCACGCGCACACTGCGTCCGATCTTGACCGTTGGAATGATCCGTTGGCGCATAAGCTGATAGGCATATGCCCGTGAGACATGCAAAATTTTGGCAATCTCCTCGCCGGTGAGCAAATTGATAAATTGTGTATTTTCTTCTTCCATTCATTTTCCTTTCAGTGTAAGTGATTGAGACCCGCCAACCATGCCACATGCTTAAGGGTTTGGCGTGGCTGGCGTATGTATTTATCTTCCCATCGATAATTTCCTCGATCACCTCCTCTCTGCTCTGGAAAACAAAACGACCTGCCATGAATAACTGGCAAGTCGCTCCAACGATAATAAGAAAGTCCAAACGATTTCAGCGACGATTTATCTATGTCGATTACTTGGTCTTATTGTACAAAATGAAAGGAGGTGATCCTAGGGGGATAATGAAGATTTGTTTTCAAAGGCAGAATGGCTTTTAAATTCTTGGGCACTTTTAAAAAGGCAGTAGATCGACTAACCTTTCCATGGATCTTCTATCACTATGTATGTGGATTTCACCGAACCATCTGGCTGAATAAAATCTAAACCCCGACCTATCAAAATTCGAATTTTTTCACCGCTTTCCTGTTGAATTATCAAATAACGATCATGCTCTGGGATAGTGTGATTAAATACAACTTTTTCTCCATACAGAGTAATAATCTTTTTCTCGGCACTCATCTGTTCATTATTTGGCTGAGCGCTTCTTGTGTAAATGCTAATTTTCTCAAGGGTCGTATGTTTCATTGCCATAGCGATATATGTACCCAAACGATTCACAATTTGTTCATAAGTAAATAGATACGGATCATTAACCGTAATACTCTTAATTGGTTTTTGGAATAATTCTCCAAATAACTCCTCTTCACTTATTTTCCCTTGCCTTTGTGCCTGAATATTAATAACTTTTACATTCGCTGGTGCGTACAATTGCTCAGCTACTATAGGTTCACTTGATATTGACTTTAATAGTAGTAACGATTTTTCGATGCCTTCTGATGAAATGGTCGTTAACAAATTTTCACATCCCAAATCATTAGCAAGTTTGATACTTTTCTCATTTTCAGACCAGATTGCTCTTGAGTCCAAACCGGATTCACTATCAATGATTAATTGAACTTTCGGCAGTTCTTTAATCAGCCAAAGTTTCAATCCTTTATTGATCAGAACCTGAAGATATTTTGAAATACTCAATCCTTGGGCATTTGCTTCAGGCAAATTTTTCAAGTATAAATTAATTTGACATCCTTTATTCATCAAATCGCTAAGGTTATCAAGCCATAAATAGTTATCCCCCCAAGGATGTCCTACTGTTATTTCTTCGAGAGCAAGATCAAGAGATGAACGTGTATTCTCTAATTTTCTTAAAAGCCAAATGGCCGAATTTGGACTTACCACTCTAAACGCATTGGGAATATCTGATTTAACTGGTGAGATCCTACCCATTAGCAATTCGACAAATTTTAGAGCATCTTTTCGCCTTAAAAATTCATGGAAATATTGGTTGTTATAATCTTTCAAACAATGATAACAACTCGTATCAATTCCACAATCATCACAATTAAGAACTCGTTCTGCTTCTTGAAGAATTTCTATTAAATGATGGTGAATATTCTTTACATGGCCTGCTCCTCCAGGAACATTGTCGTACAAAACTATGGTCTGTTCCCAGGTATCTCCTAACTTTCGTGGGGAAAGAACACCATCAATATCTCTTCTTTCTATTTGAAGCTTATGGCTTGCTGCGTGAATGATTGCATACATTAACGAAAGCCAGAAAGATTCATCTAAGGGACTTGGAATTATTACAGAGCCGGTAGGATTAAAACGAATATGTAAAGTGTCTGTAATTTGAATATGGCCTAATGAAAAATTTTCCGTGTTTCCGCTTGTCTCTTCAGAATACAAATTGAATTTATCAAGTGACAGTTTAAACCCTCTCCCCTGTTTCCCTTCATTTACATAGAGTAGTTGACCATTTCTTTCATAGGCAAGATATATTAATTCCCCCAATTGCTCTTCTTCAATAGTTTTCATTGGTAAAAGTGCGGAACGCATTTGATTTGGTTCTACATTTACAAATTGCTTCGCAGGTTTTCCACTCTTGGGATCCGAGATAAATCCATCGGGTTCCACGAATTTCTTGGATTTTCTTACTGGTTCACCACAAACAGGGCAATTTCCATTATCGGTATTTATTGGTAAACCCGGCGCTTCACTTATTAAGAGATTTTGGCAATTTTTACAAATATAGTATTCAGTTTTTCCTGCAGTATCTTTTAGAAAGAAGGGGCGGAGACTTTTCCAGATTCGCTTATCAGCAACAATTTCTGAACCTGGTGCATATTCCTTAATCGCTTGGCGAATATCGCGTTGTAACCGCAAGTGTTCATTTTGCCGTATTGTAATTGGAAGCAATAATTCTACCGTATGCAGAGGAAAAGAATAGCTTGGAAGAACCGCCTTGTTACTAAGAAAATCAATCAACTTTTCGTTTCTCATTTTTTCTCGTAGCTTTCGGAAATATTCTTGTTGATTAATAATCTTTTCTGCAGCATCACGGGTCAAGCTTGGATCTTTTGAGCTTTCACCTAATTCTTCTATTCTTTGATTGTAATAATTAACAATTGGCTGATAATCCACATCATTAAGTTTGGTGATATCAATCAAGAAGTTTTGTAAACCATCCTGAATAATTTCATTTTGGTTCCATTTGACCAAATCAGCATAGGTCTTTAGTAGATTTCCAATTATTAATTTGTTGTCCTCACTCCATTTCTTTATGTGACTGAAATGCGGTTTATCAAGCACATCGTAATCAAAGAAACTTCCACATTGTGCTAAGTTCTCACATCCATTATTATTTAGATAACGCATAAAGGAACTGAATAAGATTGCGTTCGTATGTCTGCGAAGAATGATTTCGTTTTCAATTGCAATCTTTGGAACTGCAACATTCCCACTAATAATTTCAATGGGATCGTCATAATACGCTTGATCATGAGGACGATTTGAAGCCCATGTTAATATAAATGCGGTTTCGCTGGTCCGTCTTCCTGCACGTCCAGCCCGTTGCCGATAATTTGCAACCGTAGGTGGAACATTACTAAGCAGGACTGTCTGAAGATCTCCAAGATCAATACCCATTTCAAAGGTAGTGGAACAACTGAGAATATTAATATTCCCCTTTTTGAAATTATCTTGGTATTCTCTGCCTTTCTCAGGGTCAATCTGGGCTGTATGTTCCTCAACGCGAACAGGTATCAGCTCCTTCTTAAAAAGGTTATAGAAATAATTATTCTTTTGAAGAAAATTGATATCAATACTTTGAAGATCGCCGCCACAATCCGGGAAAGGACAAGGAAGACTATTCCCGCGATAAAAAAGCCGTAGACATTTATTACATCGATACCAATGTAAATTAGTAGTAAAAAACAATCGATCAGAATTTAATTGAAAGCCGTTTTCTGGCGACCCCAAAAGTACATCAGTTTCATCTATCAGCCATTCCCATATGTCACCGAGTCCTTTGATCACAGCCGCATCGGATGAATCTAGGCGATTCCTTGAATTTACAAGTTGTAAATATTGTCTGCGACGTTGATTCGCCGTTTCACCGATCCACCTGACTTCGCCATAATTAGGGTTACCTTGCCTAATCAAACGGGCATTGCCTGAATTTCCACCAAAATTTATGTCATCAGGATAAATTCCGCTTGGCAATTTTACATACTTTTGAAAGCGAACCTCGTCAAGGAAATATGAAACTAATGCCCTGGTTTTTTCATTATTCAGATGAAGCTTGTTCGCCAATAACGCAAAATCAGGTAAGTAATCCTCTTCAAAATAATCGATACCAACAAAGCCCATTTGTTCAAGTGATTGGCGACTTCTGCTACCTGTTGTAAACTCGCCGAGAATCTGTGCTTTGAGAATAGTTTTATTTTTTTCTCTTTCTTCATGATTAAATCTTTTTGCATTGGTTCGCCAAAAGCTAGAATCAGGGTCATTTTGAATGATCCTGTACTGCCAGGCTAAATCCATACACTTATTACTTAAGCCATCTAGCGCAGGACTATATCCATTTTCCTTTATTAATTGAGAAGTAGCTTCAGGAACCAAATGGCGATAATTCTGTTTATTGCATGAATCCTGGAGAAAAGCAGCGAATCTTGCAGCTCCTTGACGACTATCATAAAAAGTTAACAGTTTTCTGCCTTCACCTGGTTTGCTTGATATCTCTTTCTTGGTAGAAGGGGGAAGCTGACGATACAGTTCGTATGCCAAATTTGAAAGCGTTGTTTCACCAGATGCAGTTACTGGAGTTACTACTTCAGTACCTTTTTTCGATTTTGTTAAGCAACGTGGACATTTACGAATTTCATCAACAGGAATTAATTGAGTTATTTCCACCCCCCCCTTTCTCCTTACTTCTTTTTTTTCAATACAATAAAGGGGGATAGATTTTATTGGATTCTCGCAATTACACAACTTCTTTTCTTTTCCACAGGAAAGACAGAGAATAAATCCCTCATTCGATTGGGTGACATCTTCAACTTCTTCGACATTCTGCTCTTCATCCTCGATACCTAAGGATTGGTTTTCATGAATTAATTTCCATGTGAAATAACGTTTCCGAGCGTTTTCAAGGATTTGACCATCTACCGGTTCGTAAATATTTTCTCTCTCTTGCATTATTATAAAAGTTTGGCCACATTGACGACACATACCAATGGGATAAACTTTTGCCCCACATTTGTCACAAGTCTCATGGGGAGTACTATACAAATAGGACCATTGGGAAGTGGAATTTTCGTCTTTTCCAGGACAGAGGGGGTTTATACAAACCCAAACTCCTTGGGGAGGTCTTACAAAAAGATGATATTTTGCTGGAAGGACAGGTAATTTTCTAATTCCAGGGCGAATATGAGCTCCTAGTTCAATAAGATGATAAAGAGCATCATTGCTTTTTGGTTTATCTAGTTTGGGAAACATATATTCAGCAGCTTCTGTTACTTCGACAGGACGCTGCCTTTCTATCATCCAATTTCTTAATCGAACAAGCTCTGCATTTTTAGATAATTCCCCATATAAAAATTCTGGCATTTCTGCTTCATTTTTAGGAACGTTAGCAAGAATATCTTCTTTGCATATACCGATTTCAATTAGGTGAAGAAGGATAGATGAATAATCCTTTTCATCTTTCCTTAATTCAACAAGTAAATCTTGGAATTTCTCATGAACATATGTTTCATAATGAATGTCGCCATGAGCTTCAATGTTCTTTTCAAAATATTGCTGATTCACTTCACCAAAGATAATATCGTCCTTATTTATTTGAGCATCAAAAAGTTTTTCTGCAAAATCGACTGCGGCATCAGCGTCATTGTTTACCAACGTAGCGCTTGTGGCAACACATTGCATCTCAGAAGCTCGATCGCCCAATCGTTGTTTTAACCTTCTCATGAGCATAGATACTTCAATACCCTGAGCGCCTGCATATGTATGTGCCTCATCGAGGACTAGGAATCTCCATTTACCCGATTCAAAAATTAATGAATCTTCTGGCCGTAGTAATAAATACTCAAGCATTGCATAATTTGTGATGAGAATCTGGGGAACTCGTTTTTGATCACGAATTTCACTTCGGCTGATTATTTCGTTGGGTAAAGTTTCCTCACTTCGATTCGCTTCATTGGGTAATTCTCCTGTATAACGGCCAAAGGTTATATCAGTTCCTTTCAAGAGAATTCTAAGTCTATCCAGCTGATCATTCACCAATGCATTTAACGGATATATAAGAATAGCTCTAACACCAGGCGTATCATCCTCAAGTAAATCATTAATAATTGGAATTAAAAAACCTTCTGTTTTTCCACTACCTGTTCCTGAAGAAATTACTATGCTTTTTTTCTCTGAGCTCAGCTTACGAATTGCAATTTCTTGGTGACGATACAATTTGGCATCGAGAGGAATAGGCTCTGGATCTTCCAACTTAAAGCTTTGCAGTTGAGTTAATTTTGGAGATAATACTCCCTTTTCTATTAATTGATTAATGGAAAGCCCCATTTTATAAGGAAGGATTAACTCAAGAAAAGGGCCACGGAATAGAGCTCCGGGTCTTTCGAAACTCTCACGGATTTTATAAGCAAGTTCTTCTTCATCACCATTTTTATTGACATCAAAGGTAGTTGTTAGGTAATTTACCAGCTCTGAATTTAATCTTTCTGTAATTTCAATTGAATTCATTTGCTTAATCCTTTATGAAATTGCATGAATGAAAAAAAGATCAGAAAAAGCGATTGACCATTCTAATAGTTTTGGGCAACAAACAAATGAGTTATAAGTTAAATCCACTAATTTCTTTTCAGAAATTTCTATCTTATTAATAAATGTCTCAAATTCTTCTGGATTAAAACCTTTAAGGCGTAGAGCCACGCTCAGAAGTAGAATCACCTTAGGTAAGGCACTAATCGCATCTTGGTCCTTCATTTCCTTGAGCATTCTAATCGTAGCAGCAAAGGCTGGCACATCCCCTTGATTAATATTGACATATTCAAATATCTTTCGGAATAAATCCGATTCACCTAGAATTTGTTGTACATAATTTCTCTTAGAATTGTCCTGATAATTTTCCATTACTTCTGAAATTGCACAGTAGTAAGGTGATGAATTCTCAAATATGATTGGCTTTGGCAATTCTCCTTGAATAATTCTTGCATTCCCATTTTGGAAATCATGTAAAGTACTTATTCCTAAAACTGTTTGAGGTGGGTTGTTATGCAATAATGTCGTTTCTTTATATTGGATCATAGATCCAGTAATATGTGATCCATAAACTGTGTCGCGAAACTGATCTTTAATTGAAATTTCATTAAGATGTTTGTGTTGTAATACAACAGCGGGAGGAAGCTTTATATAGCTACCACTTCTAGAACCCACAATCAACCCACATCTATTGCATTGATACGCTGGCCACATATCAAATTCATCCATTTGACTAAAATCTCGCACATTCTCAGATTGTGGAAACATAAGCCAAAGATAAACAAAACTAGATGAGGTTGAAGATTTCCAAGCCGCATATATGTTTACTGGTTGATCTTCGATTTTTGCTCGCATATAGCCTTTTCCATACTTAAGTCCAAAAGCTAATTGCTGTGGGAAAATATGGAATGGAATACCAAAATCCTTGTTTAGAAATCGTATTGGGTAATTAGTCACCATCCAAGCAGGTAGAAGCTTAACAAAAGCATCACTTATATCTAGATTGGTCACCCAAAATGACGAATCATTATTACTTAATATCTGTTGAACCGGAGCAATATATTCACCATACTCTTCTTTAGAAATATTCTGTGGCATTTTAGAAGGAGAGATAGTCAGATTTTCAAATAGTGCCTTACGAGAAATGGGATGACCTTTGCGTAATAGGTCAATCGAAGGTTTGGACGAAACCGAAATTTTGCTTTGATCAAGAGACTCAAATATCTCTGAACTTATGACCAACTCACTGTTGAGTAAAATTTCTACTTGATATTTTCCAACTGGCAAATCAATTAGTTTATCGATTGATTCAGGTAAACTTTCATATTCAGATACCAGAATTGGTAATCGAGTATGATCTTTTGAAACAATTTGAACTACATAATTGCCAAAAAGTCGACTACATGCACCAAATTTAATTTGCAATTTGCCATTCGAATAAATAAGGGAACGAATTGTTATTTCGACATTTTTTTTGAAATTGAAGACATTCCAAGATACATTATCAATTTCTACATTTATTTTTGTTACAGCAAGATCACTATCTCGCACCATATCATACAGAACCGATTGCTCAAAAGGTTCATCTAATTCGCCCTTAATATTAAGGTGCGTGTTTCTCCTTTTTCCGCTGCTATCTATTGACCAAACAAATGGAGAATTTGCTTTTCCGCGAACATGTATTGTGACAAATGAACAATCACCCTCGCGAACTTCTTTCTTTATACCAATACCGTCAACCCAGGCATAAACTCGATTTATTTCCCAACAGAAAGGAATAATATTTCCTTCCCATTCAAGTGAAAAACGACACTCTGATTGCTGTAACTCTTTCCAAGTCAAAATAGTTTCATTATTTCTACAATCAACCTTCGTATTTTCTTCAGCATAGGTCTTAATAAAAATCGAATCAACTCCCTTGATTAGTACTTGAACTGGTTTGACTGGCGAATAAACTTCTTTGGGGCTCGGTCCTTCAATGGTCACACTAGGAAGATAAGAAAACTCAATTGGATCTTCAATTAGGGGATGCAAATCATGCAATATATTTATAGAATATGATCCAGGGTTTTCTAGAAATTCATTAAGCCTTAATTCAAATGAATCTCCATTTTGCAGCAATTGATTTTGTGATTCTAAATCAGACAATGAAAATGAATTTATGAATTTTTGTCCCCTTTGCATGGATAACCAAATATTCGCAAATTCATTATGATCAATGCGTCCTTGGAATTTAATTCTTATGGTCTTTGAAATATATATTGGTGGTAATTTAGGAGATAAACCAGAGATTGAATTTTCCCCAATTAATGAATATTGCAGTACTGAGGCGGATTTTGGAATATCAAAGCCATACGAATTAGTGGTAGTTCTTACCGTTACAGGCAGAGAAATTGAGAATTTTCTTACAAATCTGAATTCTTGCTGCTCAAAAATCTCTGGAATATATTGATTTTCAAAAGGAAGGATTCTATTATCTTTGATAACTTCAAAGGGTTCTTTAGCAACAATGATCCATTTACCACCATTTTCAATTTTCTCGGTTGGTCTAGAGAAAGTTGATGAATTTTCAGCATTAAAAAATACCAATTCGTTTGTGAACTTAGGGATCTCTCGTTCAAAGATTATATGTGCAGTTTGATCAGCAATTTCGTTATTTAGGTCAAATTCGTCCGAAAGGATTACTACCTTGCCATCTATATTTCCGAATTTACGCAATGTGACTGGTTCAATTTCCCAATCCCCGTTACTTAACTTCCATGGATAAATGCTTTCAATTATCTTTTGATACTTCAGATCTTCCTCTTTATTGTCAACCCAAATCAGTAAATTAGGTTTTTCACTCTTTGACGACACAACTCTTGAAAGTCGAAGACAAAATTCTTCGAGTGTTGAATCCCAACTCCAATAAAACTTAGAAGCATGGTTACGGACCTTAATATCATCCAAATCTGAATTCTTTATCTGCTCAAAGATTTCTTCCCATAAAGATTGTTGGATGGGAGAACTCATTACAGATTTAACTGTTTCATATTGTTCAGTTTCTTCAAACAGCTTAACTGCTTTTGCCATCTGCTGAATCAATAGAGCAGCAGTCTCCCTTGTTTCATCTTTCTGTATAAAATCTCTTAACCTCCTTGGTGAATACTCTAAGCTAGATGAATGTTGTAAAATCTCAGGCAAATCCGATACCGAATATTTCAGGATCTCCTTGAAGTGACTTACTATCCATGACGCAAAGGCGTATTGAAGATAATAAGGGATCTCTGCTTGAAAATAAACTGGTCTGGTAACGTCACCTTCTGTTATCGTTGGAAAAGAAAAATGGAATTTTTCAGTGAGAAACCGACGGCATTCTTTGAAATAATTCCTACACTTTAATTGAAAATATTGCGAAGGTTCCGTGTTCCAGACTTGATCGGTGTAAGGTACCCAAAATTTACGCGCCTCTTCTTCCGAATACCTTGCGCAAAAGACCATACTTACAATAAAAACCGCAGGTGGTACTGATTCAATTTTCTGCTTACCGCGAGAAATATAATTCTTTTGAATCAATTTACATAAATAATTAAAATTAGATTGGGATAATGGAATTTCACCAATCATGCCATATTGTTGAAAAACATTTAAGAAATACTCTTCAAGTTTATAAACTTCAATCTTGCCAAAATTTTTTAATTCCCCATGTTCAATAACTTCAAGAAAATGTGACAATTCCTCCTTCTTAATTTCAGGAATTAATTCAAGGTCATATTTAAACCGCATTTGTTTTGAACGTGGTTTATGAAGAGTTTGGGGGTTCTTCTTGGCAAATGCACTCGGAGTTAACTCAAATATCGGTCTATTAAATTGTTCCGTTATATCAAATGTATTTGTGTCAAAATCGCCTTTTTCTGCACTAGATAATTCTATCTCTTCCTTCTTTTCGGTTTCAAATACACTTACTTCGCCTTTTTCAAGAGCATTTGGGGAAATTTCAGTAAATATGCTTTTAGTAAATGTTTCCTTTATAGATTGATCCGAACTTTCCACGTGCGCTTCGTTTTTAATGCTTGTAAGAGGGTCTTCATTGTTGAGATTATTTTCCACGGTGATGGGTAGATCCAAAGAATCTAATAACTCTGGACCTTGTTTAAGTACAAGCTTATCTTTTTCAACAAGATCCTCTAGACAATTAATAACAGTTTCTTCAATTTGATTTCTGAAACCATCTTCTTTAAAATATCTCAAGAATCTTTCATCAATATACGCAAATTCTATACACTGAAGTAATTGCGATTTATGAATAAAAGTACTACCAATTTTTTCATAATCTTGTTCCTTACCGGGAAATATTTTATGCTTCAAAAAACCTGATCTTCCTAAGTAATAAAATGGATTTTCTATTCTGATCGTTTCTTCAGATTTTCTATATTGGTTTGAAAGAATTTCAAACTTTTCTTCCAGGGAAGAATTAAGAAAAATTTGATTATTCGCAATCTCTTCTTTCTTAAATAAATCAATAACAACTAAAAGCAAAATCTGCCTGTTTTTTGTCCAATGTCCCTTGTGTTTTGCTGGCTTGATTGATCGTATCTTCTCTAATAGCTCCTCAAATGCTTCTTCTTTATAACCATCAGAATAAGCATGCTGATCGAAATCCTCTTGAAAAATAGTATTGGAATTATTTTTCGCAATATCTTTGTTTATATTGTTTTCAGAATTTACAAGATCTTCCTCAATTTGGGCATTGGATTGATCTTTAGGTAATACAATAATCCCATTCCCCACAATAGGCTCACGTTGATCAAATGGCGTGCTTTCATTTGTCCGAAATTGCCTTTTTTTCAAAAAGATCTTTACAATGCTCTTTGTAATAATCCCCCAAATATCTGTATGTAAAAAGATTTTTAGCTTGTGAAACATAAAAACACCCCTCTAGAAGACGATTATGCAAAATTCCATCAAATTACTTTTTTCACATTTCACATTTACAAAGTTTAAATAAGTATCATTATTGTACACTTGGTTTATATTTTCACTTTCTTAATTCTTTAAGAATAGCGATAATGTCCTAAGTTTTTCCGTTCTCCCATTCGTACATTAGTCCATTTTCAATCATGCAAAACCACCTGCCAAGATTTCTTGGCAAGGACGCTCCAAAGATAATAAAAAGTCCAAACGATATTAGCGATGATCAACCTGTATTGATCACTTGGCCTTAATGCACAAAGGTAAAATGGGGAATCCTAGTGGAAAAAGGAGATTCGTTTTCAAAGGTGAAGTAGCTTTGTAAATTATTAGGCAAATATTTTCAAAGCTTACTCACTTATTCAATTTCCATGTAAGATAATTGTTGTAAAGAAGCAAATAAGCATAGTGAAATCGCACAGAGGAAATGAGAAATGGCAGATAATTTAATCCCGCCCGAAGGCGAAATCATTTTTTATACCACCCCTGAGGGAATCACTAAAGTTGAAGTGGTTTTTCAAGATGAGACATTTTGGCTAAGTCAGCGTCGATTGGCAGATCTTTTTGACGTGGAAGTAAACACTATTAACTATCACTTAAAAGAAATTTTCAAATCCAATGAATTGAAAGAAGAGGCAACTATTCGAAAATTTCGAATAGTTCAAACAGAAGGAGAACGAGCAGTAACACGAGATTTAGATCTTTATAATTTAGATGCCATTATTGCTGTTGGCTACCGGGTGAACAACCTTAAGGCAACCCAGTTCCGAATTTGGGCTACTCAAACACTGCGCGAGTTCATTGTCAAAGGATTTGTACTAGATGACGAACGCCTGAAACTTAATAAACGTTTCGGACCAGATTACTTCGATGAGTTGCTTGAGCGTATCCGTGAGATACGGGCAAGCGAGCGTCGTTTCTATCTGAAGATCACGGATATTTACGAGCAGTGCAGCATTGATTATTCTGCCAACGCTGAAATCACTAAATTATTCTTCCACACTGTACAGAATAAACTCCATTGGGCAATCACCGGCAAGACCGCAGCAGAGATTGTTGCTGAACGCGCCAAAGCTTCGCTACCAAATATGGGATTAACTACGTGGAAAAATGCTCCTAAAGGTAAGATCCTCAAAACAGACGTGGCAATCGCTAAGAACTACCTGACTGAAAAAGAAATAAAAAGCCTAGAACGCATCGTAACAATGTATCTTGATTACGCCGAAAACCAAGCCGAGCGAGCCATCCCAATGAAAATGCAGGATTGGGTGCAGAAGCTAGATGCTTTTCTCGAATTCAATGAATACGATATTCTTCACAACCCAGGAAAAGTATCCCATGAAGTTGCCACTCGGCTCGCTCAAGAAGAATACGACCATTTCCGTATCGAGCAGGATCGGAATTATTTGAGTGACTTTGAACAAGAAGCCAAACGTATTTCAAAGGGGAAGGAATAAAAAGTAAGGGGAGAAAATTTAAAATCAACCTTTAAGAATTCTATTGCAGTAAATTATCATTTATGACAACTTATTGCAACGAAATATGACTGAATCACAAACCTGTAGGAGTTGTCCTACTATCTTTTCGATTCAAATTAGGATTCGAAAAGAAATTGAATATCAGATTTTGATACATTTGCTATAATCATTGGAACAACTGTAATAAACAACAATTTCTGGGAGAGAGATACAATGGCTGAAAAGGATGAGTTTTGGACGGCTGAAGAAGTATCTACTTATCTGCGCATTCCCCATCGACTATATATAAACTCGCCCAGGATAAGGTATTACCTGGCATCAAAGTCGGCAAACACTGGCGTTTTCGCCGTGTAACTATTCTTGATTGGATCCAGAACAAAGAAAACGATATTAATAAGAATGAAGGAATGCAAAACCGATAATGGCATCATTGACGCTATCGCAACTCGAAACACATCTTTTCAAAGCCGCTGATATCCTACGCGGGAAGATGGATGCATCCGAATACAAGGAATATATTTTCGGTATGCTCTTCTTAAAGCGTTTATCTGATCAATTTCAGGTACAGCAGGAAATTGAATACAAAAAATGGCTGGATACCGGGTATTCAACCGAAAATGCAATAGGTCTGATTGAAGATTCGAATTTATACGGCGAGACTTTTTTGTACCCAAACGTGCGCGCTGGAGACCAGGAACCCATGAAGTTCCTGATGAGAAAATCACCTACATAGTCAATCTAAAAGAAGATGTAGGCAACCAATTAAATAAAGCCCTGGCCGCCTTAGAGGATGCTAACCCAGAATTAACTGGTGTGTTGAAGCATATCGATTTCAATGCTCCTAAAGGAAAAACTCGCCTTTCGGACCGTCAATTGGTGGATTTGATCGATCACTTTGATAAATATCGTCTCACGAATGAAGACTTTGAATTTCCTGATTTACTTGGCGCAGCTTATGAATTCCTGATCAAAGATTTCGCCGACAGCGCCGGAAAGAAAGGCGGCGAATTTTATACGCCTAATCGCGTGGTTCGCCTGCTGGTAAATATTATTGAGCCGCAGGAAGGCATGACCGTGTATGACCCGACGGTCGGGTCAGGCGGTATGCTCATTCAGTCCAAACAATATGTGGAAGAACAGGGACAAAATGGGCGTAACCTGGCACTTTATGGGCAGGATAACAACGGTACGGTCTGGTCAATCTGCAAGATGAATATGATCCTGCACAATATCCCGGATGCGCACATCGAAAATGAGGACACACTTGAAAATCCATTTTTTATCAATGAGGAACGCAATTACATCAAGCAATTCGACCGAGTAATCGCTAATCCACCTTTCTCACAAAACTATTCACGCACTACGATGAAATTTCCGCAGCGCTTCCATCACGGCTTTACCCCTGAGTCGGGCAAGAAAGCCGATCTGATGTTTGTACAGCACATGATCGCTTCGGTAAAACCCGGCGGGAAAATGGCGACGATCATGCCGCATGGCGTGCTCTTCCGCGGCGGAGCGGAGAAAGCCATTCGCGAGAGTATCCTCAAAGAGGGCATCGTGGAGGCAATCATTGGCTTACCGCCCAACCTGTTCTATGGCACCAGTATTCCTGCCTGTGTATTGGTGATCAATAAAAATCGCCCTGAAGAACAAAAAGGTAGTGTATTGTTCATCAATGCCGACGCTGAATACGGAGAAGGACGCGCGCAAAACTACTTGCGGCCAGAAGACCTGGAAAAGATCATTCAAGTCTACCGCCAGCACCGCGGAATCCTGCGCTATTCACGCCTGGTGACATTGGACGAATTGGCTGCCAATGACTACAACCTGAACATCCGCCGCTACGTGGATAATTCACCCGAGCCGGAGATTGAAGATGTACGCGCTCACCTGATAGGCGGCGTCCCAAAGCGCGAAGTGACCCGCTATGCCGACCGACTTGCACGCTTTGGACTAGGCCCCGAGGTGGTGTTCGTGGAGCGCGATGCAGATTATTATGATTTCAAGCTAGAGATCCAGAATAAAGCCAATATTCGCCCGCTGATCGAGAACCACCCGAATGTCAAAGATTGCCAGGCAGAACTAGAAGCACGTCTGGAGAGTTGGTGGAATGATGCAGCGAAAGCGATAGAGAATTTCCCAGGGCAGAACCACCTGGCTGAATTTCGCCGGCACTTTAAAAACACCTTGCTGCAAGCGCTGCTGCCGGTGGGTGTGCTGGATGAATTCCAGATCGCCGGCATTTTTGCCAACTGGTGGGAGTCTGAGCGTTATGATTTCAAAACTATCGTTGCCGCCGGCTGGAGCCCCAGCCTGATCCCGGACGAGTACATTCTAAAAGCCTTCTTTCAGAAAGAGCAAGCAGAGATAGAAACGCTGGAAGCCCGTACTGTAGACCTGCAAACCGAGTTGGATGAGGCACTAGCAGCGGTGGAATTGGATGTTGAAAATGAAGAAAATGAAGAAGGGGAAAGTATACCTAGCGCTGGTGAAGTGAAACAGGCTATAAAGAACCGAATAGCTGAGATGAAAGCAGTCTATCAAACAGGAATGGGATCTGATGATGTGATTGGTTTGGAAAAAACCTTGAGACAAATAGACATAGCGGAAAAGACAATCAAAGGAGCAAAAAGCGAACTAAACAAGAAAAGATCTAGTTTACAAAATTTAGTTATTGATCGACGCAAGACTCTTGCTATTCATGAACTCAAGATTTTAATACTCCAAAGAATTCACAACCTTATTATTGATGTCGCGAGAGGGTATTTCCAAAATCAGTTGAAAGTTACAATTAACTTATATGAAAAGTTGTTGGATAAATATTTCATATCTTTGGAGACTATTACAGGCAAGCAAGAGCTGGCATATTCATCGGTCGAAGTTTACTTGCGTGTGCTTGGTTATAAAAACTGATTATGAATAGCGAAAACTTAACATCATTATGGCGTGAATATTCATTCTCGGAAATTGCGAAAAAAGATAAGTTCGCAATTGTAGATGGCCCATTTGGTACGCAGTTACATTCTGATGAATATACCGAAACGGGAATTCCGCTGGTACGCATTGAGAACCTGTCATTTTCTGGAAAATTCAGTCCTGAAAACCTAGTCTTTATTTCAGAAAAGAAAGCAAATCAATTAAACCGAAGTCGAGTAGTGCCTGGGGATTTGATTATTGCCAAAACAGGAGCCACAATTGGCAAATCTGGAATGTTTCCCAAAACCTTTACTGATGGAATTATTGCCTCCAGTTGCATGAAGGTAAGTTGCGACCCCAAAAAGGTCGATCCAAAATTAATTCTTTATATGATTGTTTGGGAAAATGGGCAAAAGAAAATATTAGAAGGCGCAGGCGGATCAACGCGGACATCGATCAATATCGGTCCATTTTCTGATATTCGGTTGCTAATCCCCGAATCAATATCTGAGCAGCACAAAATCGCTGAGATCCTCACCACAGTGGACGACGCCATCGAGCAGACGGAAGCCCTCATCCGCAAATACCAACGCATCAAACATGGAGTTTTTAGCGATTTTTTAGATAATTCTGGGCAAAAATGGCCTTATGAAAAGTTGAGTTCGTTTTACTCCGAACCTTCGCGAAATGGTTTATACAAGTCCCCAAGTTACTATGGGGATGGCTATAAGATGATCCATATGCCACAGATGTTTGGCAGTGATGTTGTAAATCCAACTAATGCTGCAAAAGTGAATTTAACAATTCAAGAACTCAGAACCTTTAGGCTTCAGGAAGACGACTTACTATTTGCCCGTCGTTCTCTTAATTTCGAAGGAGCTGGTAAATGCTCTTTAGTTGCTAATTTACAGGAAGAAGTTGCCTTCGAGTCATCCATAATTCGAGTTCGCCTACGAAGAAACTTAATTCGGCCTCGCTTTATCAATTTGTTTTTAAATTCAGATTATGGAATGCGCATGAAAAATATTTTTATACGCCAAGTTGCTGTTTCTGGGGTATCAAGCGAGGATGTTGGAAATTACCTTGTTCCTCATCCCTCAATATTAGAACAAGACCGAATAAATAATATTATGTCAGGTATTGAACAGAATATAGATCTCACAATTCGATGTAAAGAAAAGTTGTATAAAATTCGTCAAGGTCTCATGCAAGACCTGCTCACCGGCAAAGTGCGGGCGAACGCATTACTAGAATAATCAGGAGGGGGAATGAACTTTCCAGGTTTTATAACCATCAAAGATTTCTTCAACTATTATGTGGCTGGATTTCTCTGGCTATTTAATATTGGATTGATCTATCTGCCAATAAACGATAGTTCAAAACTAATCAATGAACTTGAGCAATTACAGAAAATAACAGATAAAGTCAGCTCATTGGTTATGGGCATAATTCTGTTGATTTTCCCTTACGTCATCGGTTTTATCCTCACTCCAGTGAATACTTTAGTCACCAAGCTTTTGCGTCGAATTTTTGGAGATCCAAAAAATTGGGTTGTGGATTACCAAACGAAATCAGGATGGCGAATACGCCTTCACAAAGGAAAGCGTCTTTCACATACCAATATTCGTCTGGTAATCCAACGTCTCAAGAAGATTTATGGCGAAGAAAAGGAAATTAATGAAACCAATATCGCTAATTGGTTCTTCCAGATCCGTGCAATAGTCATCAACCAAAAAGGCGAGGCAGGCGCGTTGGCGATCCGCGCTCAGGATTTGGCAAATTTTACCGAGAGTATCTTATTACCAGTTCCTTTAATGCTATGGATTCTGTTCTCAAAATATATTGAAATCCATCCAGCATTGGCATGGATTTGCATGGCAGTTGGATTATTGTTTTTTGGAATATTGAGTTATCGTTATTTACATTTACGAGCATATTGGATTAAGCATACATATAGAGCATTTCTTGCTGAAGAAAATAAAAACAAGGATTGATTTCTGAGCTACAGATTTAGGGGAAGGTTATTATGCAAACTGTAATGGCTAAAATTGTGGAATGGGGGAAAGAACTCCCCTACTGGGAGCAGGTTGCTCTCGATCAGGTCATTTCGGGCGAGGAATTCACTGAAGACAATTATCAGACCCTGCTCCAACTTCTTCTTGAAGACGAGGGATTGGCTGATGAGAGTTGCGTCCGTTCTGTTCCTCATTTTTATCAGCTTGCCTCGGCTCCTGACGCGGAAAAACACAAAACCCTATTAAAGCACATAACCAACCTAAAAAATGTGAATGCTTTGGCAGAAAACCAAACATTAACATTTAATTCCAGTTTGACAGTCGTATATGGGGAGAATGGATCAGGAAAATCTGGCTACGCACGGGTGTTGGGCAGTGCCGGCTTTACTCGTGGTGACCGAGAAGTTTTGCCCGATGTGACCAAACCAATTACAGGAAAAGTGATACCGACAGCAGAAATTGAACTGATAATTGAGGGTGCCGAACAAACAATTCAGCATCGTATCGACCATCCTTGTCCTCAGCTATCCTCCTTCTACATATTTGATTCGACCAGTGTTCAAACCCATATGTCTGGAAAAAATGAATTTAGCTTTTCTCCAGCAGGTTTGGCATATCTACAACAATTATCTGAGGTAACAGATGAAGTACGCTCCAGGTTGGGAAAAATTGTTACAGATTGCTGTCAACCTTGTGAGTATGCCACTATTTTTCAGGGTAATTCCGAAGTTAACAACATCATTTCAACATTAAGCCCTCAAACGAATCTTGAACGTTTGAAGGAACTTGCAACTTTAACGGATGATGAAAAAAGAAGACGCAGTGACCTAGCAATTGAGATTGCCAATGCTGCCTTAGATAAGGTGAGAGAGCAAATTACAAAATTTGAAAATCAGATTCATGCACTAGAGAACCTATCAACTCAACTATCGCTGGTGGATGAAATGCTTGCTGACCTCAGAATTGAAGAGATCAACAAGTCGATACTGTATCATGAACGGTGTCAAAAATCTGTAGATAATCTGGATAACAATCATTTCCAAAATTCCCAGTTACCGGATGTGGGAACACCATCATGGCAGCGATTTTTGGAAACTGCTCGAGAATGGGCCATAGATAGTGGAGAAAAAAAATATCCTCAGGTTGGGGACCCCTGTCTTTTTTGCCAGCAACCGCTATCAGAAGAAGCTACCCAGCTCATTCTCCAAATGTGGGAGTATCTTAAAGGTGACTCGCAGTTAGCATTGAATGAATCTGCGAAATCCTTGAAGAAAGATCAACAAGCGTTGAATAGTCTCGGATTGTTTAAAATGAATCTGGAGTTACCTCTACTCTATCAGGTGATTGCAGATTACAACCCGGAACTTCGAATTCAAATTGAGACTTTGGTTGCTGGTTATCAAGCTCGCTATACGGTCATGAGCGATTCGTTAGCGAATATCAAACCTGGCAATTGTCAACCAATAGATCCTTCTTGCTTGAGCGCGTTAAAAAACCTCATTAACGATATAAAAGTAAAACTAAAAGACATAGAAGAGATGGATTTAGAAGAGACAGTCAATAAGTTAGAAAACGAAAAAAGGGAATTGGATCATCGTTTTATACTTGGACCACTTTTTGAAAAAGTAAAAGAATATGTTGAGAAATTAAAGTGGGCACAGGCAGCAAAAACGGTAGGTGGAACAACCCACCATATCACGACGAAACATAATCAGTTATTTAAAGAACTTGTCACCGATGAGTATCTTCGGCTCTTTGAACAGACCTTAAAAGATATGGGACGACCACTCAAAGTAAAAATCACAACTCCTGGTCAAAAGGGGAAAACACTCAGGCAAATCGTTTTAGAAGCCGCAGTAGATACAAATGCACGCCCGGATAAAGTGCTCAGTGAAGGAGAAAAACGCGCCGTAGCATTAGCTGATTTTCTCACCGAGATAGAATTGGATACGACCAGCAATGGAATGATTCTAGATGACCCAGTTACTTCGCTAGATCTAGAATGGCGGGAAACTATTGCCAAAATGTTAGTAAATAAATCTAAAGGTCTACAGGTTATTATCTTTACTCATGATTTACCATTTCTATACTATATAAAAGAATATGCAAAGGATGAAGAGATTTCAATTTCAACTCATTGGATTAAGCGGGATGGTGATGATGGAAGGCCAGGTTACGTCTATCTTGATAACTCACCCGCTTTGGAAAGAGATTACCGAAAAGCCACAAAAGCTCATGAATTCTATTCAAAGGCCCTTCAAGCCGATGCTGCTGTGCAAGAATCTCTTTTACGCGAGGGTTTTGGAGCACTCCGAACAACATATGAAGCATTCATTATTTTTGATCTTCTAAATGAAGTCGTGATGAGGTTCAGTGAACGGATAAGTTTTGGTCGATTAAGTACAATTTATTGGGAGCCGGAACTTGTACTAGATGTAGTTGACAGTTGCGAGAGATTATCCAGAAATCTAGAAGGGCATCTACACAGTGATGCTCTCGGTGCAGTAAAACCTAAACCAGCTGATTTGCTCCTTGAGATTGAACATTTCGAGAGTTTACAAAAGAGGTTAAAAGAACTAAAAAAACAAGCAGGTAAACAGGAGTAAAAACCTTCAATGAGATTAAATACCACCGTCTACTTTACAAATAGAAATCATCTTCATGCATAAAGGAATTTTGGAGGCATAAAAATGAATAAAGATCAATCAATTGTTGGCGATTTAATTAATTTTAGAGGTCTTGTTTATTCACCAATCAATGAAGATGGTGTAGTTTTTCTTTTTGGACGTGTGGTTGATGACTTGCATATGTATATAGAAGAAATCAAGCCCGGTTTTCCAGATTGTGTAGCAAGAAGGTTTACTGGAAAGGGTTGGGAGCGGATTTTAATCGAGTTTGAATTTCGATCCTCTAATTTTAAGCAGCATGGTCACGATGTAAAAGCATGCGATATGATCGTTTGCTGGGAACATGATTGGGAAGATTGTCCTTTAGAAGTGATTGAACTAAAGAGCGAGATCATTGATATGAAAAATTGGCCAGTTAACAAACCTACCCCATCAGTTGAACCAGGAGTAACTGGGGAGGAAGCATTAATTAAAATCTTTGAAACCCACAAAGTTCCTCAGCAATTCAAGATTGGTATAAACAGATCGAAAAAGCTCTTCGTGAATATGACGAAGAAATTTGGATGAATATTAGGGCGAAATATATTGGCGTTTATTCTCCAGAAAAAGCATTTGCTTCTATTGAGATTCGACCTACAGTAATTAAAATCGAGTGTTTCAGCCGCGGTGAACCAATTGATGGTACAAAAGTTGTAAATGAAAAATTCTCGCCAAGGTGGGCGAAATTTTCAATTAAATCCTCAGATCAGGTTGAAATAGGTATTAGGATTCTCAAGGAATCTCATCAAAGAATTAAAACAGCAATTCACGCTGGAGAATTCACCGCATACTTTAGTGGTGGAGTGAAACCTGGCGAAGATGAAAAGTCGAAAAATAGGATTGTGGACGATAAGCTGTGATAATCTAAAAAACATAGAAACGGGGTTTTTAATATGGATCAAAATCGTCTCAATGAACTTGAACAGGTAGAAGAGCCATTATTGCGTCAACTAGAAGGATTAGGCTGGCGTATTTTAAAAGGCGATAAATATGATCCAGCCAGTACTCTGCGTGAATCATTTTCAGATGTAATTATCGAAAGCGAACTTCTTACAGCTTTGCGCCAAATAAATCCCTGGATGGAAGA